>JAEEGJ010007128.1_pt1 | contig 32525 bp, 36 predicted proteins | sample 8958761 | NCBI WGS metagenome assembly JAEEGJ01 (sample SAMN16246546, study PRJNA631951) | gut metagenome | biome: gut microbiome; feature: rumen; material: RS-attached | host: Bos | place: Iran: Karaj | collected 2018-10
ACTTTCGTCTGTCTTGTTGTGATGCTCAGAAATAAAAAAAGAACGATTGAAGATATAAATACCTCAATCGCTCTTGTTGATTCTTTGGTTAATCCCTTAATTGGTCAATGTTAACTTAATGACATTGAGCATTTGCTTAGGTGTTTTTTAGTAGCTAAAGTGTAATTCAAACTTAGTCTAACACCGATCCCATAAAGTTCCTTGCATTGTTATAGAAAATATTTTCATAATCCTTTTCTTTAAGTGGACATGAAAGGACTTTTTGAATTTCTACTTCTGGTGCATGGAAAGGTGTATCAAGTCCAAACATTACTCTATCATTTCCCACATTTTTATATGCATTATAAATTTGAGCTGTCATTGATGTACCTGATGTCTCAAGCCAAATATTTTTATATCGCTTGGCTATAGTTTGCGCCGCTTCTACATATATACCATGACCGTGCCCCATGTGAAGCATGACAAACTTGCACTTAGGATGTCTTTCTGCCAAAAGGCCCATGTGCCTATGTGTGAATGCATATCAATCTTTTTAAAATAAGTAAAATCAAACATTATTCTTATCCTCCTTAAGTTGTTGGTAGAATTCTAACCCACAACTGTCATCTTTAAAAGTTGCAATAATGATTATTTTTAAAGGGCCAGAAAGCATATATATATATTAAAATTCAAAACCATTTTGAAAATAATTGTAATTATTTTTCTAGATTTGGAAAAAAATATATATTTTTTTTGAAATATACATGGAAACGGAAAACAAGATTTGAAAGGAGATAAATAATGCCACAAATTAGAAATAACGAACTTAACAATATAACAGATAACGAATTAACTCAATTTCCTCCTCTTAGTGAATCGAGTGCCTCTGATAATATTGATACAGGATTTATGATTACAAGAAGAGCAGTAGAAACTATGAGACAACGCAAAGATCGTTCATGGGATGAAGATAAAATGCCCGAGTTTTATAATGATTATTTCGACTTACTGGAAATAGACGACCCCATAAAACAAGCCGCTGCTGCTAACGAATTTGTAGACAAACATTTAACAGCAAGAAAACCTATTTCCATTCCTGATGGAGAGACTAAAAATTCCAATCCTAATAATATTAATCCGGTTAAGTCATGTACATTTCTATAATTATAATAAGGCTTATGTTTCGTCCCTCAACGGCGACGTCAAAGAACTTCCACAAAATTCATTTTGCGGAAGTTCTTTTTTTATTTCCATTCAAAAAATTAGGCACCGCGTCATAAACCGCGACACTTTGTCTACACTATGAGATTGCCTTTAAGTCTCTCTCCCTCTATTTTCAACTATTATAAAAATAATCGTAATTATTATTCTAAATTTGGAAAAAAGTAAAATTTTTTTTTGATATAGATATATGAACAGAAAACATTAATTATAAAGGAGATTTGACATGAAAAATAAGATTTCAAAAATTGAAAAAAAAAGTAGATTATTTGTTTGAACACCCAGAATTGGTATCCGTACTGCCAAGCCACAATCCTGCAGTTAGGGAATATAAGAGAGTAAAGGCTAACATGGACAAAATAAAGAACGAAGGTATATTTTTGTTTCAAATGGGCAATAACCTCCCCTATCCACAAAATTTTGATTATAGTAATCTATACGTGCGACATAACCATGAATTAATTAATCAACAGCAAAATAGGATTAACAGAGTACCTATCACAAATGTTCAAGGTGAGACACCAAAGGGTATAGCAAACAACCCGTCTATCCAAGCTTATTACGGAAACGCTCGTGAGAACAAAAAAACTATATCTACACAAACTAGTCAGTACCAGTTAAAATATGAACAAAATAAGACTTGCAACATTCTATAATACAAAAGAGGGCGATAGAATCAATCGCCCTCTTTTTTCTATGAATTAATTCTCTTCCGCAACTTCACCAGCTGCACAAGCTTCATTCCCCTTTGAGCCTCTTATAATAGTTGCAACCACAACTACCAATGTAAAGACTGCACCAATTGTGTAAGCTACTGGCATTGGGAGTGCGAATCCAACCTGTGTGCTGAATATGTAAGATGTTGTTACAAATGAATAGAACACAAGTGGAATCATTGGCATCCAAATGAACTTCTTCTTTCCTACTCCCATCAAGTAGATGACAATACAAGAAAGTGCGAAGATTGCCATAGTCTGGTTAGACCAGCCAAAGTATCTCCAGATTACGTTAAATCCCGCTGCGTTCATCTTTGCCAAAATCAAGCAGATATATACGATTGCAAAAATTGGGACTGCAAAAAGAATTCTCTTTATAGGTGTCTCAAGCTTTAACTTGAATATATCTGCAAGCATAAGTCTAAATGCTCTAAGAGCAGTATCACCTGATGTAATAGGAAGTACAATTACGCCAACAAGCGCAAATGCACCACCAATAGGTCCAAGCATGTTTCTACAGATTACACCAACAACACTTGTTGCTGAAATCTGCTGCAAGCCATCAGCGCCCTGCATAAAGTAGCCCCAGCCTGCGTCCGTCATCTGCATTGTAATACCCGCATGCTCTGCGCCGATTGAAATCATAACAAGTGTAGCTGCTGCCCATACTAACGCGATGAAGCCCTCTGTAAGCATCATATTGTAAAATGTTGCACGGCCCTCTCTCTCGCTCTTGATTGTACGAGAAATAAGAGCTGTCTGAGTTGAATGGAATCCAGACAAAATACCGCAGGCTACTGTTACAAAGAAGTTAGGAATAAAAAATCCTGACTTAAAATATGCACCGAAATCAAATCCGCCTGCCACCCATGGCTTCCAAATCTCTGGAATGTTCACACCTTTAGTAAGAAGCATTACAAAAATACCAACAGCTGAAAGCAAAAGGATTGCTCCAAATATTGGATAAATCTTTCCAATGATTTTGTCGATTGGGAAAATAGTTGCAATAAGGTAATAAACAAATATTACTGAATAGATAACCCAGGTTGAAGCCTCTTGAGGTGTTCCACCGTAACCGAATACCTGAGTTGCTGCAATATCACCTGGTGTGTAAATAAACACTACACCAACTAAGAATAATACTATTGATACAAAAATTGTATAGAGTCTGTAAATGTGCTTGTTGGTATACTTTCCAATCATATCTGGCATCTGTGTACCGCCATCACGGATACAAATCATACCACAAAAGAAATCATGCATAGCTCCGCCAATCACACAGCCAATAGGGATTGTAATCAAAGCTATAGGTCCAAAAAGCACACCCTGAATCGGTCCAAGAATAGGGCCTGTACCTGCTATATTAAGCAGATTAATTAATGAGTTTTTCCACTTTGGCATTGGAACATAGTCCACGCCGTCATTCTTTGCATAAGCAGGAGTTTTTCTGTCATCTGGCTGGAAAACTTTCTCACAAAATCTGCCATAAAAAGATCCTCCCACAACAAGTATAGCTATTCCAATTAAAAACGTTATCATTATAAAGTCTCCTTTCTACATAATGAAATAACTTACTTCAAACATTTTAATTATACGCTTTTTCACTAAAAATCCAATATATGAATTAAAAGACAGGAAACTTTATTCAATTGTTTTATTCTCTACTATACCTCTTTATTGTTATATAGCAGTCTAAGCCTTAAATTAAGCCTTTATAGCCCAACGCATTTTTGTAGATTTGCTTCGTGGATTGATGCGACATTCCTCAGCCGAAGGCCGTGTAACATCTGAAGAAACCTCTGCGTAAACTCCTTCACGAGCCAAGGCTTTAAATGATTTCTTTACAAGCCTATCCTCTCCTGAATGAAAAGTAAGAATAGCAACTCTTCCACCAGGCTTTAATATTCCAGGCAACTTCTCTAAAAATGAATACAGCACTTCAAACTCACTATTAACGTCTATACGAAGTGCCTGAAAAACTCTTGCACAGGATTTCTTAATAGCCTGCTCCTTTTCTTCCTTTGGCACCTTCCAAAGAGCCTCAGAAATAGCATTCCTAAGCTCTGTAGTTGTATCCATAGGCTTTCCCTTTGCCATCAGGGTAAATACCTTGTGGGCAATTTCATTGGCATATGTCTCATCTGAATTTTCAATCATCATACCAACAAATTCTTCCTCGGTAATATCATGTAATCTCTCTGCCGCAGACTGGCCATGCTCTGGGTCCAAACGCAAATCAAGCGGCCCATCTATCTTATAGGAAAATCCTCTTTTAGGATTGTCAATTTGCATAGAAGAAACGCCAAGGTCTGCTAGCACAAAATCAAATTTTCCAGCCTCAGCAGCCACCTCATCAATGTTGGCAAAGTTAATAAGTCTAAACTGGAAATTATCCTCCCCAAAGCCAGCATTTCTTAGTCGCTCTACAGTCTTTGCTGACTCAATTGGATCAACATCTAATCCGTATATACGGCCCTGCCCCTGGAGCTGCTCAAGCATCTTTCGGGTGTGACCGCCATAGCCTAAAGTGCAATCTAACCCCTGCTGTCCTGGCTTTATTTGCAAGAAATCAAGTATCTCCTGAACCATAATAGAAATGTGCATACCTGCAGGCGTTGAGCCCTTGCTGATAACACGCTCTATTGTGTCCTTATATTTTTCTGGATTGTGTTCCTTATATTTTTCCTCAAACTTCTTGGGAAATTTTCCCGAGTACCTAACTCGTCTTTTGTGCTGCTTTTCTTCCATATAAAAATAGTTCTCCTTGATTTTCTAGGCTAAAAGCTTTACTAGCTAAAAATCTTACCATAAAAGAAAGAGTTTTGCTTGCAAAACTTCAGCAGTGCGAGGCGACAATTGCTATAAGCAATTAAATTCTTCTGTCGCCGAGACACATCCTTCACACGAAGTGTGTTTTTTTACTTTCTAGGAGATTTCATAGCAATTACCTAGAAAGTAAAAAGAGGTGGCCCGCCAAGAGCCACCCCAAATTGAAGGATTTTAATGTTAACAATGTTATTCTGTAAAAAGTGGTGTTGAATAATATCTATCACCTGAATCTGGAAGTAAAGCTACGATAGTCTTACCCTTGTTCTCAGGCTTTTTAGCGTACTCAATAGCACCGTGAAGTGCTGCGCCAGAAGAGATACCTACTGAGATACCTTCCTTCTTAGCAAGAAGCTTTGCTGCTGCGAAAGCGTCCTCAGACTCTGCAACAAATACTTCATCATAAATCTTTGTATTAAGAACATCTGGAACAAATCCAGCGCCGATACCCTGAATCTTGTGTGCACCTGCACGTCCCTCAGAAAGTACTGGAGAATCCTTTGGCTCTAAAGCTACAATCTTTACATCTGGCTTCTGGCTCTTAAGATACTCGCCTACACCTGTAACTGTACCGCCTGTACCTACACCTGCAATAAACAAATCAACCTGACCATCTGTGTCCTTCCAGATTTCTGGACCTGTTGTTGAACGATGTGCTGCTGAGTTTGCTGGGTTCTCAAACTGACCTGGGATAAAGCTTCCCTCGATTTCAGCTGCAAGCTCCTGAGCCTTTGCGATAGCGCCCTTCATACCCTTTGCGCCCTCTGTAAGAACGATTTCTGCGCCATAAGCCTTAAGAATGTTTCTACGCTCTACTGACATTGTCTCAGGCATTGTAAGGATTGCTCTATAACCCTTTGCTGCTGCGATAGCTGCAAGACCGATACCTGTGTTACCTGATGTTGGCTCAATGATAACTGAACCTTCCTTAAGCTGACCCTTCTTCTCAGCATCCTCAATCATAGCAAGTGCTACTCTATCCTTTACTGATCCCGCTGGATTGAAATACTCAAGTTTAACTAAAACCTTAGCCTCAAGACCGAGTTCCTTTTCAATGTTTGTAACTTCTACAAGTGGTGTGTTTCCGATGAGCTCGCTTGCGCTCTTATAAATGTTTGCCATAACATGCCTCCGTTATATTTATTACTAAAAAATATTTTACCAAATTTAAACTGCTGCGCTATTATTTTTTGAACTAGAATCAACATTGTTGACTCCGTCGATAGCAGCAAAGCCTTTCTCAAGGTCTTCAATAATATCATCGATATGCTCTGTACCAATTGAAAGTCTGATTGTAGCCTGAGTGATGCCCTGATCTAAAAGCTCTTCCTCTGTAAGCTGAGAATGAGTTGTTGTCGCTGGGTGAATTACAAGACTCTTTACGTCAGCTACATTTGCAAGGATTGAGAAAATTTCAAGATTGTCGATGAACTTGAATGCCTCTTCCTTGCCACCCTTGATTTCGAATGTAAAGATACTTCCACCATTCTTAGGGAAATACTTCTTGTAAAGCTCATGATCTGGATGATCCTCAAGTGAAGGGTGATTTACCTTTGCAACCTTTGGATGGTTCTTTAAGAACTCTACAACCTTTGTTGTGTTTTCTGCATGTCTATCAAGACGAAGTGGTAAAGTCTCGATACCCTGTAAAAGAAGGAATGCATTAAATGGTGAAATAGTTGCACCTGTATCTCTAAGTAAGATTGCTCTGATGTATGTTACAAATGCTGCTGGTGCTGTTGCATCTGCAAACGATATGCCGTGGTAGCTTGGGTTTGGATCAGCAATTGCTGGGAACTTTCCACTTGCCTTCCAATCATACTTACCTGACTCTACGATTACACCACCAAGTGTTGTACCGTGACCACCAAAGAACTTTGTTGCAGAGTGAACAACGATATCTGCACCGTGCTCAATTGGGCGTACCCAGTAAGCTGCACCAAATGTGTTGTCTACTACAAGTGGAAGACCTGCATCGTGTGCAATCTTTGCGATAGCATCGATATCTGGAATATCACTGTTTGGATTGCCAAGTGTCTCAATATAGATAGCTTTTGTATCTGGACGAATTGCACTCTTTACCTCATCAAGATTGTGTGCATCTACGAATGTTGCCTCAACCCCATACTGTGGAAGTGTGTGTGCGAGTAAGTTGTAGCTTCCACCGTAGATTGTCTTTTGTGCTACGATGTGTCCGCCACCTGCTGCAAGCGCCTCAATTGTATAAGTGATTGCTGCTGCACCAGATGCAACTGCAAGTGCTGCTGAGCCACCTTCAAGTGCTGCTACTCTCGCCTCTAAAACTCCCTGTGTAGAGTTTGTAAGTCTACCGTATATGTTACCTGCATCTGCAAGACCAAATCTGTCAGCTGCGTGCTGTGAATCTCTAAACACATAAGATGTTGTCTGGTAAATAGGTACTGCTCTTGCATCAGATGCTGGATCTGGATTTTCCTGTCCTACGTGAAGTGCTAATGTTTCAAATCTATAATTACTCATAATTTTAATCTCCTTTGCTATTAAAAAAATTATTATCTACAACAACTACATCGAAATGCCTCAGCCTTTTGCATTCGCTCATTGTAGTTGTTTCTTACAAAAGAAATTAAACACTGTCTCATTTGTACTACCTTCCCTTCTAGAAAATAACTTTGCAAAACCAGGTTTCTGTTCCTTTTGTTTTGCCGTGTTTCTTACGTTGAAAAGATAATACTTCATATTACCTACTAGGTCAATAGGTTTAAGGATAAGAAAAAACTATAGCTAGTTATCAATAATATTTATAACCAGCTATAGCCTCTATAATTCCTCTATTATTTAGCAAAAAATAAGCATCTAAGTTGTCCCTATTCAGTAAGGCTTTGTACCAATTTCACGCACCCTGCTGCATCTTCAGAATATCCATCGGCTCCTATCTCATCCTTAAAGGATTCTGTAATGCAAGCACCACCGATGATAATCTTGGCGGTGCAACCTCTTGCTTTTGCTTCCTCAACCACATCAGCCATGCGCATCATTGTAGTTGTCATAAGAGCGGAAAGTCCTATAATCTGTGCACCTTCCTCAATGGCCTTGTCAACGATTTCTGATGCAGGAATATCCTTTCCCATATCAATTACATTGTAGCCATAATTCTTAAGCATCAATGCACATAGATTCTTTCCGATGTCGTGAATATCCCCTTCTACAGTTGCAATAACAACTGTTGCCTTGCTTTGGCCATCATCGGAAGCAAGCAGTGGCTCAATAACCTTCATTCCTGTTTCCATGGCATTGGCTCCAGCAATAAGCTGTGGCAAAAAATATTTCTTTTTGTCGTAGAGCTCACCTACAGCATTGATTCCACGTATCAAATGCTCCTCAATAATAACTTGAGGATCTATGCCTTCATCAAGAGCCTTTTGCACCTCACCTACAATTTGCTCCTTCTTTCCCTTGATAACACACTGGGTGATTTCACTTGCGCCTTCGCAGAGGCTTGCAACTGATACTCCACCCTTAGCACTAGCTGCACTGGCAGTACTTGTGGCAGCCTTGGCCTCCACTACCGGAAGGGCTGAATATTTCTCTAAAGCCCCTGGCTTGTTCATCAATGTATCTGCGGCAGCCGCCTGATACATAAGCATCTCCTGATTCGGATTTGCGATAGCCATTGTAAGGCCCTTGCTTACTGCAATTGTAAGGTATGTAGAGTTTACAAACTGTCTGTTTGGCATACCAAACGAAATATTTGAAAGGCCACAAACTGTTGGTAAATCTAATTCGTATTTACAATATTCTATTGTCTCAAAGCACTGTAAAGCTGCAGTGTTATCTGCACCAACTGTCTGAACCAAAACGTCCACAACAGCGTCCTCTTTCTTAAGACCAAGCTCTACCGCTTTGCTAATTACAGTGTTGATATGCTGCTTCTTTTCTTCCATGTCCTTTGGAAGACCTGCACCAGAAAGAGGAAGTGTGATAAACATCGCACCATATTTCTTTGCAAGCTTAAGCATAGGCTCCATCTTCTCGACCTCTGCGGAGATAGAATTGATAAGAGCACGACCTGGATATATTCTAAGTGCCGCCTCCATAACATCCACATGGCTGGTATCTAAACACAGTGGCAAGTCAACTGATGATGTGACCTCGTAGATGCTGTCAATCATCATCTGCTTTTCGTCGATACCATTCATTCCCATATTTACATCAAGAATGTTGGCACCTCTCTCCTCCTGCTCTCTAGCAAAATCTACAACCATAGAAAGAGAACCATTTTTGAGAGTCTCTTGGAATTTCTTTTTGCCGGTAGGATTGATTCGCTCACCTATAACCATAAATGGTCCGTCCAAATCTATCCATGCATTCATACGCTCGGAGGTTACAACTCTAAGTGGTCTATCCTCTATCTTATGAGCAGGCTTATCCTTAAGCTTTTCAACAAGAGCCTTGATATGCTCTGGTGTCGAGCCACAGCATCCACCAAAGAGTGATGCGCCTGCCTCATAAAGCCTTTCGCAAGCAGCGGCAAACTCCTCAGGGCCCATCTTGTAGACTGTCTTGCCATCCTCAAGCTCAGGCAAACCAGCATTCGGCTTTGCAATAATAGGTACAGTTGCCACCTTAGCCATCTGCTCCACTAGCTCAATCATCGCATCTGGGCCAGTGCTACAGTTAAGTCCCACACAGTCAACGCCCATGGACTGAAGTACAATCACAGCTGTATCTGGGCTAGTACCGTACAAAGTCTTTCCGTCAGGATTGTAAGTAAGTGAAACTACAACTGGCAAATCACAAGTCTCTTTAATAGCAAGAACTGCTGCACGACACTCCTGCAAGCTCATCATAGTCTCTACAACAAACAAATCTACTCCCTCTAAAAGGATAGCCTCCACCTGCTGCTTGTAACAGTCAACCAAATCCTCAAACATCAAATCTCCAAGAGGATATAGCTGCATACCTGTCATAGAGATGTCACCAGCTACAAGTCCCTTTTCGCCAGCCACCTCTCTTGTAAGTCTAACAAGCTGTCTATTCATCTCCACTAGGTTGTCACCTAAGCCATATTCGTCAAGCTTGATTTGTGACGCAGTAAATGTTGGTGCAAGAACTATGTCTGAGCCTGACTCATAGTATGCCTTTTGAACCTCTTGAATCGCCCCAGGATTATCAAGTATCCATTTTTCAGGGCACACGCCTGCTGGCATCCCTCGCTTTTGAAGCTCAGTGCCAGTAGCTCCATCTATAAAAACTATTCTACTTTCCAGTAATTCTCTAAACTCTGACCGGGTCATATTTTCTCCTTTAACAATCACTTTGCTCAGCTAAAGATTTTAGCATATAAATAAAAAAGAGGCTACTCAATGTCATAAACACTGAATGTCGCCTCTAATTCTTATAATATTCTAACTCCCTACTATGCAGCACCAAGAATAACTGTAGACAAGTATCTCAAATCGTGAGCAAGATTGATAACCTTCTGGGAATCTAAAATCTTGATAACTGGTCTAAGTGGATAAGACTTGTTCTGTCTCATAACAACCGCAACTTCTCCTGTGCTAAGCAACACCTGAGTGCCATTTGGAAAAGCATTTATGATTGACAGGAAAGTCTTGAAATAAGCCATGTTAAACTTGTTGCTCATGGTAAACATAATCTCAATTGCTTGAGATGGTGACTTGGCCGACTTGTATGAACGCTCAGTAATAAGAGCATCATATACATCAACAATGGAAAGAATCTGAGCCATCTTGCCAATGTACTCTTCAGTGAGCCCTCTAGGATAACCCGAACCGTCAAGATTCTCATGGTGATTGAGAATGGCCTGACGCATCTCCTCACTGACAAGCTCAGCATCCATCAAAAGCTTGTAACCATATACAGGGTGAGTCTTTATCATTTCGTACTCGTCCTTAGTAAGCCTTGCTGGCTTGTTGATTACCTCTGATGGAATCTTCTCCTTGCCTATATCGTGAAGTAGACCGGATACTGTTACAGCACGTACAAAATGCTCATTCTCACCAAGTGCCTTAGCAAGCACCGCTGCCATTGTACCTACATCAATGGAATGCTTATATGTATACTCATCGCTAACCTTGAGCTTCTCAAGATTAATACAAAGTGCCTTTGAATTGCCGATAATGGCGTATACTTCCTCGCCAATCTCCGCTGCTCCCTTTGTTAAAGCTACAACATCATCTACATCAGAAAAAATACGCTTAAGTGTCTCTACTGCATACTTCTTAAATGACTCATCAAATGTAATCGACTCATCCTCGTCTGGCAACTCTAAATCAGGATCAATCACTGGTGGCTGTGCATAAGAAACTACCGCCTTAATACGTCCCTTGTAATTAGAGAGCTTGTTAAGCATGTTATTATCGATAACTGTCATCTTAGGACAGAGTAAAACACCCTTGTCTGTATAGATATCTGTTTCAGTTATACATCCTTTAGGAAGGTCCGAAACGTACCCGTCTATTTCCTTAGTCATACCTAAACCCTTTTGTTATAAAAATCAGCTAATTTTATTATACGACGATATATTATAACAAAAGTGTTATTTATTCAACAACAAAAACAAAAATATATTTATTTTTTAACTTTTTGACGGAAATAGTTTTAATATTATATTTCTTTTAGTTACTAATCCCAACCTAAAGCCTTGCGCTTTGCCTTCATGTCATCAACAATCTGCTTTGCCAACGCTACTGGATCTGTGTTTACATTCATGGTTGAACCAAGCAACTCTTTTGTGCCATGCTTTAAGAATTCAATGACATTTTTAGAGCCATAAATCTGAGCCTCAACACAGTGGTATGAGCTGATACCATTTAATCTAAATCCAAGGGCTGCATCTATCCCCTTTTCATTTCCCCACTCAGGTGATGAGAATGCAAATGGAAGGTCGTAAAGCTTCTCGCCAAGTTCTCCGGCTATGCCTGCAAATATACCTGTCGAGCGGGTATTATCAATACACTCTCCCACGTGCCATACTGGTGGAAGGTCTGGCTCTAAGAATTCTCTTAGGCTGTCGCCTGCCTTTTCCTTACCTGAAACTGCGCAGTAGCCAAGCTTCATAAGTGGGAAGGATGCACATCCATTTGAAATAATAAGTACATTATTTTTAAGAAGCTCATCTGTCACATCCACAATACACTTTTCGTAAAGAACCTTTGGATTGTTACAGCCAACCATGTTTACCACGCCAAGAATCTGGCCGGATTTAATGGCCTCTGCAAGTGGCTTCATGCTACCAAATCTTCTGTGAATATACTCGACTGAAAAGCCGACCTCTGCCTCAACCTCGTATGGAGGAATGTACACAGGAATTCCCTTGCGGTTTTCAAAGCTTTCGATACCTCGACGCACAATCTTTTCTGCAAGCTCCTTGGTCTGTCCAATGTTGCTGTGGTGATGGTCGTACTCGTATCTCTCTGCTCCCGGCAGTCTTGCGGAATCACTTGTTGTAATTACAACTGTCTTAAAGCACTTTGCCACATCCATGATTGATGGGAATACATCCTGCACGTCTGCCACCCACAAATCAAGAGCACCTGTTCCAAGAACAAGCTCTGCTGACACTGCATTTGAAAGGGGAATGACACCACTTTCTCTATACATTGCAGAAAGTCCTGAACAGCAAATACCGTAAAAACGAATTCCCTTTGCTCCCTTTGACTTGGCAAGCTCCACCAAATCCTCTCTCTTACCTGCTGCCACAATCTGGCTAACAAGAGTTGGCAAATGACCATGCACTGCGATATTTACATAGCCCTTTTCCAAGGCTCCAATGTTTACTTTAGAAGTCACTCTGTCACCTACACCAAACAAAGCATCAGTTGCAATTGAGGCACCAACTACACCTGAAAATGTAAAGGCCAAACCGCAGCGAAGAAATTGCTGCATGATGCTCTTCCAATCACCGTCAGTTGCACAGCCACTCTTGTGATATGCCTCGAATACTTCGTGATAAGCACTGATAGGAAGAATATCAAGGTCCTCCCAAACCTTTTGACGCTCTGGAAGCGCACAGGCAGAAATTGTCTTGTACTCTCCTGGAACAGAGCGGGACATATCTTCAAGCAAAGCATCTGCCAAATCCTTTGCTACATTTTTAAGCTGTCTATTCTTTTGCTTTATTCCAAACGCCTCGGCTGTGCTTCTGATTTTTTGCTCACCGAGAATAGGAATATCAAGCTCACCTTCTGCTACCTTTTTTAATGTAAGCATAACCTCACGGGCATGCATACCATGCTGAGCTGCACCGGCTGCCGCTGAACGAAGAAGGTTTCTTGCAACGATAAGGTCTGCATCAGCACCGCAGACTCCCTTAGGTGCCTTTGGTGTAATACGGCAAGGGCCCATGTTACATACCTTACAGCAGACTCCCGCAAGGCCAAAGTTACACTGTGGCTTTTGGGCATCAAATCTGTCAAAGGCTGTGTCGATTCCTAGCTGCTCCATTCTAAGAAGCATCTCGCGTACTGCAGGATCTGGTGTCTTGTCGATAACATCCTGCTTTGAAGGGAATGTCTTTCTATATTCAGAAACTGCATTCATGTAGTCTCTTGTAAAATCCTCCGGGTTCTCCTCTCCACCGTGGGCGCTGGCCTTAAGTGTAACTGTAGGAATACCATGCTCATCAAAGCCTATAAGGTTTCTGTGAGAATGTATGTGCTCAAGGCCCTTCTTACCTGCTCCATGGTGATGATGCTCGTGTGTGTGCTCGTGACAGTGTGTGTGACTCATTATTACTCCTTTCAAACTCAAAAACAGACCTAATAACTAACCGGACTGTTATAATATGAAGAAACTCTATATCGTATATTCGATATATTCCTCTGTCTTCATATTTAATAAATCAAAAATCTTGTCTCTTACTAACAGGAAATCTCCGCTGGTTCTATCTCTAAAATGATGAAGTGGCACTGTTATAACGCCCTTTACTTTGCCAGGATTTGGTGTCATAACTACAATCCTGTCTGCCAGATAAACAGCCTCCTCGATATCATGGGTTACAAAGATGATTGTCTTTTTCTCAGATTTGCATACATCCAAAATATCATCCTGTAGCTTCATTCTAGTGATTGCATCCAAAGCTCCAAATGGCTCGTCCATAAATATAATATCCGGCTCTACCGCCAGGGCTCTTGCGATTGCCACTCTTTGCTTCATTCCACCTGAAAGCTGTCTTGGAAAGCTTCTTTCAAATCCATCAAGCTTAACCAGATTTATATATTTTTCAACAATCTTTTTTCTTGTCTCTTTATCTATTCCCTTGGCCTCAAGTCCAAGCTCAACATTTTTTTCAACTGAGCGCCAAGGAAGCAATCCATAATTTTGAAAAATGGTGACATTGTTAGTACTAGGAGAAGTCACCTCCTTGCCATCAATCTGTACACTGCCATGATTTACCAGATCAAATCCTGCAATGGCATTTAATAATGTACTTTTACCGCAGCCTGATGGTCCCAAAAGGCAGATAAACTCGCCCTTTTCTATGTCAAGATTAACACCTGAAAGTGCTGTAAACTCCTGCCCGTTTTCTATAAATGTTTTTCCCGCATTTTCTATATGTATGTATGACATTAATTCTCACCTCCCCAGGCCTTTAACACTCTCTTTTCCAAAAGTCCAATTAGAAAATCAAGCAACAACCCGATAATTCCAATTACAAAAATGGTTGCAAGAAGAATATCAGCTCTAATGTTGTTTCTGGCGTCGATGATTTGATAGCCAAGTCCTGACTGGGCGCCTACCATTTCACCTGCAACAAGGAATATCCAAGCTGAACCAAGGGCCAAATGGATGGCGTTTGCAATCTGTGGAAATGCCGCTGGCAAAATCACCTTCCACATCAACTGAGGCTGCCTGATTCCAAAGTTTTCTGAAACCCTAAAATAGATGGAATCTATCTTTTGTACTGCTGAAACTGTGGAAAGTAATACAGGGAAAAATGCCGCAATGAAAATGATTACTACCGCTGGCAAATCTCCGATACCAAAGAGCAATACCACAAAGGGCATCCAGGCTGTTGGTGAAATCGGTCTTAGAAGCTGAAGTGTTGGATTAACATAGTTAAACACCCTTGGAAGGCTTCCAAGTATAAGGCCAAGCACCACTGCAATAACCACCGACAGACCATAACCAATAACAAATCTGCCCATGCTTGTTGCTATAGATTCAATGAGCACGCCGTTTTCAATCATCTCTATCAAGGCTTTCACCGCCATAAGTGGAGATGGAAAAAGTGCCTCGCTGTAATCGCTCACCATAAAGGCAAGCTGCCATATTCCTATTAAAATTGCTATAGATACAACTACAAATCGAACTGATAATATTTTCTTCATGTCGCCACCTTATAATTCGCTTACTACAAACTCGTCATAGGTTGGAGGATTATCCTGCAAACCATATTTCTTTACCTTATCAACTAATGAGTTGTAATCCTCTTCAGTAATAGTCAGATCGTCGTATTTAATCCACTCAAGTGAAATATCAATTACGTCATCCTTTTGATTTAAATACTGAGTGGCAACAGCCTTGGCCTCGTCCTTATCAAGCTTTTGGCCTGCTGCCTTGTAGCCTTCGACAAATGCCTTGGCGGCCTCTGGCTTTTCATCGATAAACTTGTCTGTAAGTACAAGTGAGCAGCAAATTGAGTCCTCCCAAAGCTCCTCTGATGTGTAAAGCACCTTGCCTGCATCGATTGATACACCCATTGCACCAAATGGCTCAGCAACGCAGTAGCCGTCGATTGTGCCTGCTGCAAGTGCTGATGGCATCTCGGTAGGTGCAAGCTCTATTACCTCAACATCGTCTATCGTATATCCGTTTTTCTCCAAGGCTTCATTTAATAAAATGTTGTGTGATGACTGTCTATGTGGAATGGCGATTTTCTTTCCCTTTAAATCTGCCCCGTCCTTAACGTCCTTTGACACAACCAAAACATTTCCATCCTTGTGGCCAAGGGCAACTGCCTTGATTCCAACGCCCTCTGCCTTTGACTTCATAGCAAGCTCAATGAGCACTGATGCTCCGTCCACCTGACCTGAGTTTAATGCATCTAAAAGCTCTGGCCATGAACCGTATTTAACAAGCTCTACTTGAACATTTTCATTATCCTTTAAATTTTCTGCCTCCTCTAAAACCGGAAGTGCATGAGTAATTGGAAGATAAGCAATCTTAACTGTTTCCTTTGCTTCCTTTCCATTTGACTTGCCGCATCCTGTCAATGCCAGTACTGCTATGGCAAGCGCTGCTAGTAATCTAAATTTTTTCACTTGTTATTCCTCCTCTAACCTACTAGGTTGATAGGATTATACTCGAAGAAATTAACTAGGTCAATAGACCTAGTTAAAAAAGTTTAACTATTTTTTAGAATGGTACTACAGCACCATCATATGTCTTCTCAATATAATCCTTGATATCGTCTGATTTAAGTACCTCTACAAGAGCCTTGATTCCCTGGTTTTCTTCGTTGCCTTCTTTTACTGCAATGATGTTTACATAAGTCTTTGCAGCCTCTGAATCAGCAGCCTCATGAGCAATTGAATCCTTTCCAACTGAGAATCCTGCTTCGAGAGCATAATTACCGTTTAATACTACAAATGCAACCTCATCCTTTACTCTTGCAACCTGTGCTGCCTCAAGCTCCTGGAACTCAATATCATTTGGGTTGTCTGTGATATCATTGATAGTTGTTGTAAGGCCTGCCCCCTCCTTAAGTGTAAGTAAGCCGTTGTCCTGAAGAAGTAAAAGTGCTCTTGCCTCGTTTGTTGTGTCATTTGGAATTGCAATTACGTCGCCCTTTTTCACATCATCAAGCTTTGACTTTGTGCCTGGATAAATTCCAAATGGCTCATAGTGGATGCCACCTGCATTTACAAGGTGTGTACCCTGCTCATCATTAAAGCTGTCAAGGTAAGGTACATGCTGGAAATAGTTTGCATCAAACTCACCAGACTCAACTACAAGGTTTGGCTGTACATAATCATCAAATACTGTTACATCAAGCTTGTATCCCTTCTCCTCAAGAAGTGGAGCTGCCTGCTCTAAAATCTCTGCATGTGGAGTTGCTGATGCTGCCACCTTAATTGTCTCAAGCTCTCCTGCTGGTGCAGCTGCTTCCTCTGTCTTTTCCTTAATGTCCTCTGTCTGAGCTGCTGCCTCCTTTGTACCGCATCCCTGGAATACTCCAAGTGCAAATGTTGCTGTTAATACTCCTGCTAAAATCTTTTTCTTCATTTTCTTAATCTCCTTTATGTAATAATAGTTAGTATCTCTTTATTTCTAATAACTCTTCCCCATAGTGAATCATTTCTTGTGATTTAGTTTGTTGGCTATAGCCATTCCTGAATTCTGGAAAATCTGGAATAAAACTATTAGTAAAATAACTGTCACCAGCATTATGTCTGTCTGGTATCTGTAGTAGCCATATCTGACTGCTATATCACCAAGTCCGCCTCCGCCTACTGTGCCGGCCATTGCCGAATAGCCAAGTACAGTTCCAAGGGCGATGGTTGCATTTGTGATTAGCGATGTCCTTGCCTCAACTAAAAGCACCTTGAAAATGATTTGCAGATTAGATGCTCCCATTGACTTGGCCGCCTCTATGACGCCCTCGTCAACCTCTTTAAGTGATGCCTCCACCATACGAGCTATGTATGGAGCCGAGCCAATCACCAAAGGAACGATGGTCGCTGTGCTTCCGTAGGATTGTCCTACAATGCGTCGCGTGAATGGAATCAATAATATCAATAAGATTAAAAATGGAACCGAGCGAACCACATTTGAAATCGCATCTAATATCTTGTACAAAATAGCGTTTGGTCTTAATCCGTTTTTATCTGAAATAGTAAGAAGTACACCCATAGGAAGCCCAAGAGCATATCCAAGTGCTGTAGATACAACGCTCATGTACACTGTCTGTAAGATTCCCTCAAGAATCATTTGTGTTGTAGCACTATCCCACATTTTCCTGTACCTCCTTGTTGATTTCTCTTAAGCCCTTCTTGGCAGGTCTGCTGCTTTCGTCTATCCAAAAGTACTTGTCCTCTGGAAGCTTTACCTCGTCAATTCTTCCACTTTCAATAAGCTGACCATCCTCCAGCACTGCAACCTTGTTGCAGATTGCCTTAACAACTGACATCTGATGAGTAATAAGAACTATCGTAATTGCGTATTCCTTATTTATCTGCTTTAAAAGCGACAATATTGAAGCAGTTGTCTGAGGATCAAGTGCGCTTGTAGCCTCGTCACAAAGCAAAATCCTTGGATTAGTTGCAAGTGCTCTTGTTATGGCTACTCTCTGCTGCTGTCCGCCTGACAGCTGTGATGGATATGCCTTTGCCTTATCTGCCAGCCCCACCTTTGAAAGAAGTTCAAAGGCCGTTGCTCTTGCATCCTTTTTCTTAACACCCTGAAGTGTCAGTGGAAAGATAATGTTATCTATGACATTCTTTTGCTGAAGCAAATTAAAGTGCTGAAAAATCATTGATATGTTTTGACGCTGCACTCTAAGCTCTCTTTCGTTTAGCTGTCCAAGCTCCTTTCCTTCGATAATAACCTGACCACTGGTTGGTCTCTCTAAGTAGTTCAAACATCGAATCAGTGTGCTCTTACCAGCTCCGGACATTCCAATGATTCCGTAGATGTCACCCTTTTCAACGTTGATGTTGATATCTCTTAAGGCCTCAACATTGGATTCCTTGGTGGTAAATTTTTTGGATAAGTTTTTAATTTCTATTTCGTACATTCCTACTCCTTTAAAAATTTGCAAAAAATATGAGCCATTACCTATCGGGCTACTCCCAGGCAATGGCTCATAATAACTTCGTATTTACGAATTATACGTTAACAGGTGCAAGACAATAAGCCATCGCACCCGAAGCCTTAACTGCCTGGGAGAATAGCATTCGACACATGTACATGCACATCATTGTAATGTAAGTAAATGTTCTCATATCATCTTGCTCCTTTCTTGATTAATCTTGTCCTACAAGTTGTGTCTACTATAAACTTTTCAACCTACCGTGTCAATAGGTTTTTAGAAAAAATTTTTACTCATAGGTGAAGGTGCTTAAAAACTTCTTTGCCCTAGGTGTATTCGGTTCTTTGAAAAATCCGGCAATATCTGTTGTTTCCTCAACTATTTCGCCTTTATCGATAAAGACTATTCTATCTGCCACTGCCTTGGCAAATGCCATTTCATGAGTGACAATCAACATAGTTGAGCCGGACTTTGCCAGATTAAGCATGGTTTCCAAAACCTCATGCACCATCTCAGGATCAAGGGCTGCAGTCACCTCATCAAACAACAATATGTCCGGATGCATAAGAAGTGCCCTGACTATTGCCACTCTTTGCTTTTGTCCACCGGATAACTGCCTTGGAAAATAATCCTTCTTGTCCACAAGGCCCACCTTATTTAAAAGCTCCAGCGCCTCTTTAGTGGCATCCTCTTTACTTCGTTTTTGAACCTTGGTTGGCGCCAAAATAATGTTGTCCAACACACTCATGTGAGGGAAAAGCTCGTAAGACTGGAACACCATTCCTATCTTTTGGCGAAGCTTTGTTATCTCACGCTTATCCGCCTCCACAGGCAGTCCATCCACTGTGATGACGCCGTCCTGCAGCTCCTCCAAACCATTCAGGCACCTTAGGAATGTACTCTTACCACAGCCACTAGGTCCAATAATTACCACAACCTCCCCCTTTTTAACGGTGAGATTTATGTCTTTCAAAACCACATTTTTACCAAATTCCTTATGTAAATGTGTTACCTTTAATAATTCGCTCATCATACCCACCTATAAAGCTTAAACTATATTCAAATTCTTGAAAATATGCTCAGCCAAAGCTTTATGACTAACCTCATCCATGTGCTCCTGGTCTATTTCTGAAGGCTCAGCCACATCAGATGCTGCCAAAAACTTACAGTCATACTCCTCAGCCAGACGACGGAAGTATGCCTTTAGCTCTTTGGATGTAAGCACTGATTGCTGGTTAAACTCAGGGTCAAAATCCTCCAGGTACACCTTTTCTCCTAAAAGAATAGGTGAGACTAAAACAATCCTGGTTGATGGGTTAAAGCTTTTTATTTGCTTTACCAACACCTCAAGGCCCATGGTGATAACCTTTGGAGATGCTTTGTTGACTGCCTTGCAATCATTTGTCCCTAACATCAAAATCACCGTATCGATTGGGGAATGAGTCTCAAGTAGAACCGGCAAAAGCTTTGAACCGTTTCTGCCGATTCTGGTGGCATCTTCAAATACTGTTGTCCTGCCAACCAATCCCTCTTCGTAAATACGATAATCATATGGAGCAAGCATTGATGAAAGCACTCCTGTCCATCTAGTATTTTCATCATATCGGCCGCTTCCATCTGGCTTTAAGCCGTAGGTGTTTGAGTCTCCAAAACATAATATGCTTTTCATCTGCCTCCTCCTTTCTCGTCTTAATGAGTGATACTATAAACCTATCTACCCAGTATGTCAATAGGATTATTGAAAAAGATTGTTGATTAACCCATTTACCTATGTTATATTAGGGTAAAAGGAGGGAAAGCCATGTTTAGTACAAAAGGAAGATATGCTCTTCGCGTTATGATAGATTTGGCTCAACAGCATTCTGAGGACTATATTCCTCTAAAGGATATTGCTGAGCGTCAGGATATTTCCAAGAAATATTTAGAGATTATTGTTAAAGAGCTTGTTCACGGTGGTCTTGTCACCGGTGTCAGCGGTAAAGGTGGCGGCTATAAGCTCACCAGAGACCCATCAGAGTACTCTGTTGGTGAAATCATCGAGTTGCTTGAGGGCAGCCTTTCACCTGTTGCCTGTCTTGCAGACGGCGCACCAAAGTGTCCTCGTGAAAATGTCTGCCGCACCATCGGCATGTGGACCGAGTTCTACTTGCTTGAGCGGGACTTCTTCTACGGCAAGAAGCTCTCAGATTTAATTTAATAACACACATTTGATGGTTGGATTATCTAGCCATCTTTTTTTTCTTGGGAAATTTCTTTTCATTCTTCTATACAGAATTCTTTATTTTCTCACCGGATTTTTCTCCTATTTCCCCGACATTATAGTGTATGCCAAAAGCCACAAAACTTGAGTTTTCGCCCTATAACTTATATAATTTATCATATTCATAAGATAAGGAGGATAATTTTATGAAAAGATTTAAACGTACATCGATGCTTGCTTGTACACTCTGCTTTTTCATTGCGGTTACTACAGGGTGTGGCAATAAAACTACAGATGATACAGACAATTCTTCAGTGAACACAGAGCAATCAGTTGCTGAAACAACTCAAGCTGAGCCTCAGATGGAAGCTACTGAGCCTCAGGTCGCTGAAGCTGATTCAATTATTAATAGCAAATATGCAAAAGAAATAACCGATGAAATCGACGGCCAGACCTTGACCTTTGAAGCCTCTTACACATTTTTAGAGGGTAACACCGGTATTTACTGTAGAAACTTTGCTTCCGATGAAATCCATGCCTTTTCATGGGACGACAGCAAAATATATTTTTGTGACAACACTTCCTACAACTACACTATCGAAGGTGATGTACTAAAGATTGATGGCGGTGCCGGAATTTCAGAGTTCCCTAAAAAAGTTGAAACTGATCCAATTCTTAATGGTGATTTTTCTGCCTTTGCCGGTACATATCAGGCTACAGCATATGCAGATGAATACTCAGGCGGCGAGGGAATTGTTGACCTTGAGCTTTCAGCTGACGGCCGTGTTTCCGGTGGATATGAAAGAGCCTATTATTATAGTGAGACTATCCCAAATATAACACCTATGTGCGTAGAAAAATTAACTGATGGCAGCTATTTTTGTATTTTAGCAGTATTCCCAAATGATGATGACGATTATCATGAGGATGATTCAGCTGAATTAGATGGTTGGGTAGAATTTGGATATCATATTTATCCAAAGGATGTTGCAACGCAATTTAGCAACGAGCCTGACTACTCATCAGATTATGCTTACGTTGAATTGTTCCAATGCGATGGCGGCGTAGGCCTGACTAGATTCTACAAGGTTCAGTAAATTATATAGACTTATATTTTTGGGAAGATTTATTTCCTAGCAAGTCAACAGGAATTTTACATCAACATTTCTAGGAGGATACAATAATGAATAAAAAGCCTTACAAATATATACTAATTAGTACTCTATGTTTTCTTACAGTCTTGTCTACAGGCTGCACTGCTCCATTTTCATCGGATAAAGGACAGGAAACTACAGATACTATTTCTACTGCAGCTGAGGAAACAGTAGAGACCGCTGAAACTACAGCAGAAGAAAATGTGAATGATACCACAACTTCTGATAGCAGTACTGCCACATCAGACATCTGCGGCAAATACGCATATACGTTTACAGAAGAGATTGGCGGGCAGGACGTTACAGCCGAATATGGATATATCTTTAACGAGGATAACACAGGTTTGGCCTTCGCACAGGATTATGTAATGTTTACCTGGGACGATAAGCAGATTCACATTAATGGCGAATCAAAAGATTATGAAATCAAAGACGGCGTACTTACCTTTACAGGTGCCGATGATAAGCAGGAATATACCAAGAAAGATGAAACAGACCCTGTATTAAACGGCGATTTCTCAGAGTATGCCGGCTTCTATAAGCCAACTGATACATCTAACAAGGAATATGGTGACGGCGATAAAATTGTCGACTTGGAAATCCATGAAGATGGTTCAATCACAGGATGTTATCCTGTTAGTGGCAACACTCTAATCAAGCAGGTTGCACCAGCATTTGTTATGAAAGAATCTTATGGTGCATATACTTGCCTGTTTGCAGACAAGGACTCTATAGAGGATTTCAATCAGGGAAAATATTTGGAATACACTATTTATCCAGCATCCTCAGTTCCTGAAAATCTTAGAAAGGAATCAGGTGCTGCAGATAAGGTACACATTAGTCTTAGAAAAATTGACGGTGAAGTGTACACACCAAACTTTTTCTTTGAAGGAAAAGAAGTTCAATAATAGCAAAACACAAAGGAGAGGTTCGCACCTCTCCTTTTAAAATCATTATCGATCGTCGGCTTCGCCTCCTGATATGAGAATTCTTCGTTTCACTCGAATTCTCACATCATTTTATCGTCGCTTCGCTCCTGATATTCCAAATCTTCGCTTCGCTCGATTTGAAACATCACGCCCAAACTTCCTCGGCAATTTCCTTAACCAGCTTAAGCTTAGCCCACTGCTCTTCTTCTGTAAGCTTGTTTCCAACTTCACAAGAAGCAAAACCACACTGAGGACTTAAGTATAATCTATCAAGAGGAACGTACTTTGCTGCCTCGTTAATACGGTTGATGATTTCATCCTTGTCCTCGAGCTTTGGTGACTTAGTAGTGATAAGACCAAGTACAACCTTCTTGTCAGGTGAAACCTTTGCAAGTGGCTCAAAACCACCAGATCTCTCATCATCGTACTCTAAGAATAAAGCATCAACATTTTCCTTCGCAAATACGTAATCAGCAACTGTATCATACGCGCCACTTGTAAAGTATGTTGAATGGTAGTTACCACGGCAAATGTGTGATGTTATTACCATGTCCTCTGGCTTGTTCTCAAGGGCAAGATTGTTTACTTCAAGAAGCTGTCTCTTTACCTCATCCAAATCAAGGCCCAATGCCTTATATCTTAACTCGGCCGCATCTCCCACTATAGCGCCCCATGTACAGTCATCCAACTGTAAGTTACGGCAACCTGCATCATAAAACTGCTTAATTACATCCTGATATGCAACAGCAACATCATGGATTAACTCTTCATTTGTTGGGTAAAACTTTCTAGTTGTCTCATAGTTGGCTGGAACGATGAACTGCTGGAAAGTCTGTGCAGGTGAAGGAATTGTGTACTTTGCTACTGTCTCTTCATCTTCAAACTGCTTTAAGAACTTGTAGTACTCAACGAATGGATGAGCTGTAGCCTTAATCTTTCCTACAAGATATGTATCACCTAAAATTGCCAACTCGCCGTTGAATGGCACACCGTTTTCTGTCTCATCGTGAGCAACTCCATCGAATCCCCACATAAAATCTAAGTGCCAATATTTTCTTCTGAACTCGCCATCAGTAATAACGTGGAAACCAAGTTCCTTCTGCTTTTTAACAACCTTTGTTACTTCTTCATCTACAACCTTGTTGTATTCATTCTCAGTAATCTTTCCTGCCAAAAAATCTGCCTTAGCATCCTTAAGGTTCTGTGGTCTAAGGAAGCTTCCTACAAAATCATAACGATATGGTGTCTTTACTTTGCTCATTTTATGTCTCCTTTGCCTGTAAATAAACGATTAATATGGAGATGATTATAAGCCTACCTAATATATAGGTAAAATATATAATTCTCCCGAGTGCCCATAGATTTTTTCTATGGAATCTTTTATAATTAAAAATGTTTCTATAGATTTCTGCTGGCAATTTCTTCCTCTGTCCGCAGAATGTCATATATTTTTGAAGTAAACAAATTTACAGGAGAATAAAATGACTTTAAAACAATTGCGCTATGTTGTAACAGTTGCAGATACGGGGAATATTACTGAGGCTTCCAAGAAATTATTTATTGCCCAGCCAAGCCTTACTGCTGCTATCCATGAGCTGGAAAAGGAATACAATATCACAATTTTCTATCGCTCTAATAAGGGTATCGAAATCACTCCAGAGGGAGATGAATTCTTAGGATATGCTCGCCAGGTTTTAGAACAAAGCGACTTAATTGAAAATAGATATTCTGGTAAAAGCCACGGAAAGCTTAGATTTTCTGTTTCAGCTCAACACTATTCTTTTGCTGTTGAAGCCTTTGTTGAACTGCTAAAAGAATGTGGTGGAGATAAGTACGAATTTCATATGAGGGAAACTCAAACTTACGATATTATTGACGACGTGGCTCATCTTAGAAGTGAAATAGGAATACTTTACCTAAACAAGTTTAATGAAACTGTAATTAAAAAAGCTTTGCGTGACAACAGTCTATCATTTCATAAACTGTTTAAAGCAAAGCCGCATGTGTTCATCGGCAAAAATAGCCCATTGGCCAAGAAAAAAACTATCACCCTTGATGACCTAAAGAGTTATCCGCGCCTTTCATATGAGCAAGGTAGCCACAACTCCTTCTATTTTTCAGAAGAGATATTGAGCACTATGGATAGTGACAAGGAGCTTATCGTACGAGATCGTGCAACTTTGTTTAATATGCTTATCGGCCTCAACGGATATACGATATGTAGTGGCGTCATCAACGAAGAGTTAAATGGGCCAAACATCATTGCAAAGCCTCTTGAAATTGATGACTACATGGAAATAGGATACATACTCCCTACCGCCATCCCACCATCTTCACTCACTAAAAAATACATCGAGATGCTTCAGTTGTTTGCATAAAAATAGAGCCCAGGAATCTGGGCTCTTAAGTTACTCTAATTATCCACAACAGTGCTCGCAGTCATGCTCTTCTGGGAAATCTGCTGGATCGTACTCGATTCCATTTTTGTCGTAGTAATCCTTCACAGCTGATTTGATTGCCTCCTCAGCAAGAACTGAGCAGTGAAGCTTGTGTGGTGGAAGTCCATCAAGGGCCTCCGTAACAGCCTTGTTTGTAAGCTTAAGCGCCTCTGATATTGGCTTGCCCTTAATAAGCTCTGTGGACATAGAGCTTGATGCTATGGCGCTGCCACAACCAAAAGTTTCAAACTTAACATCCTCAATAATCTGGTCATCATTAATCTTGAGATAGATTTTCATGATGTCACCACAGACTGGGTTACCTACTTCTCCAACTCCATCTGCATTTTCTATACTTCCTACATTTCTAGGATTTCTGAAGTGATCCATTACCTTTTCACTATATAAAGCCATTTTAAATTCCTCCTAAGCAATTGAACTTTCCTTAAATACATGAGGTCTTTTACCCTCAACCAAATCATCCCAGAATGGTGAGAATCCTCGTAGATACTCTACAACTTCTGTTACCGACTTTACGATATAATCCACTTGTTCTTCTGTGACATCTTCTCCAAGGGAAATGCGAAGAGAACCATGTGCCACCTCATGTGGACGTCCAATAGCAAGCAATACGTGGCTTGGGTCTAAGGAGCCAGATGTACATGCTGAACCAGAAGAAACTGATATGCCCTTGTCATCCAAAAGAAGAAGCAAAGACTCTCCTTCAATTCCTTCAAAACAGAAATTTACATTTGACTTTACTCTTGAGTTTCTATCTCCATTAAGCTCAGAATATGGAATCTTAGACAGACCGTCTATTAATTTATCCTGAAGCTTTGCAAACTTTTCGTTGTTCTCATCAATGTGTGCAATAGCATCCTCGAGCGCCACTGTCATCCCCACAATGCCTGCAAGATTTTCAGTACCCGCTCTCTTGCCTCGCTCCTGAGCGCCACCGTTAATTACATTTGTAAGAACGATGCCTCCTCGAGCATAAAGAACACCAACGCCCTTTGGGCCGTGGAACTTGTGGGCTGAAATTGAAAGCATATCTATATTTTGCTCAACCACATTGATGTGAACATGGCTGATTGCCTGAACTGCATCTGTATGGAAAAGAACACCCTTAGCCTTGCAGATAGCACCTATCTCAGCTATAGGTTGGATTGTTCCAATCTCATTGTTGGCATACATTACAGTTACAAGTGCAGTATCCTCACGAATTGCAGCCTCAATTTCAGATGGAACTACAACACCATTTTCGTGCACATCCACAAGTGTAATCTCAAAGCCTTCTTTCTCTAAAGCCTGAAGTGTATGAAGCACTGCGTGATGCTCAAACTTAGTAGAAATAATATGCTTCTTGCCCTTCTTTGCGCCCAGTCTTGCAGCAGAAATAATTGCCTGATTATCTGCCTCACTACCACCTGAAGTAAAATAAATCTCTCTTGGCTTTGCTCCAATTAATTTAGCTACTCTCTCTCGAGCATCCTCTAAAGCTTCCTTGGCCTTCTGACCAACGGTATATAGGCTAGATGGATTTCCATAAACTTCTGTATAATATGGAAGCATTGCCTCCACAACCTTCTTGCTAACTGCTGTAGTAGCAGCATTATCTGCATATACAAACATATTTGATACCTTTCTTAAACATAATATTTTGAGGGGATAATTGCTCCTTTTCAATTACCCATCAATTCAATATGTAAATAAAAGTATCATCATTAACCTATCTAGTCAATAGGTTTTTGAATTATTATCATCTATTGAAATTTTTTCTCAATAATCAAAAATGATTAAAACTAATTAAAACCAATTAAAAAAACAGCAACTCTTTCTTAGAAATTGCTGTTTTTTAACTCCATTAATTAACTAACATAATTGTTCTTTTAAATTTATGTTTATAGATCATTCTCTTTTTATTTTTGTATAGCAGATAAATTTCTTATCCCCTTAACGATAATCTTTTACAATACTCCATAACTCATTATGAATGGCTTCAAATGACTCGTTTAAACTTTTTCTTTTTTCAAAATCGTTGTCCCAAATGTAAAACTCCGACAATGCTCCTTTACTTGGAAATAAAGCTTTATAACTTCTAATTACATATCTTTCCTTTTCTTTTACATCTTCTTCAGATTTCAGGAATTCAATTGTTTGATTCAATATTCTATATGATGACAAAATTGTAATATCACCATTCATTCTTAAAAACAACTCTAAATTCTCAAATAATTCTAAAACTCTTTCTATATTCATTGCTCGACTTAATAATTATAGTTTTCTTATCTTTCCACCTGCAGGAAAATCTGGATACAGAAATTCCCAAACTTGACCACATAAATTACACTTGAACCATTTATCAGCGAACCATTCTACCTTTTTACCATCCAACAACTTACCCGTATGATATGGTTCTTTGACATCAACTTCAACGTAGATTTTTTCCTCAACCATTTTTTTAAAGAATGCTCTAGCTTCATCAAACTGTACTGCTGTAGTTATTTTCTGATTTGTTTTTTCTAAACAATCGCATTTAATCATACATAATCCTTAATAATATCCCATATATTTTTCAATTCATCATTGTATTTCTCATTTAATTCATTTCTTAATTTAGCATCAGGGTCATAGACTACAAAATCATTTAATCCACTTCTTGAAACAAACAGTTTTCTATAACTTTCTAATAAATATTTCATTTTTTCGTCATAGTCTTCATCTGAATCAATACAATTTACTTGCCCACCAAGCAAACGTAGTATTCCATCGTACCGTCCATATCCATATTTTTGTACAAGTTTTCCAATTTCGATATATGACTTACGTAACTGCAAAAAATCTTCATTCGTCATCATCTTTAAGTCTCCTAATAGCAAAAATGAACTCCTGCAGTGAAAGACTCAATTTTAGGCATCCTTAAGATATTCATTAGATTTAAAAATATATTCCTTCATTAACGCTGCCCTTTTATTATCCCATTCAGTTCTTTCAATTTCCCGTCAAATTTTAAAAAAAAAATCTATCGGAAATTTCATTCTCTAATGAACGAAGTTCCTCTTTATCTTTATGCCCTTTCAAAAAAACAAGCCATTCTTTAGCTTCTCTTTCATTTTGCATTAAAATATAATCATCATTATGTTCTAGCATCAATCCTATCGTCTTAATTAAGTTTTATAAAATAGTAATTAATTCTTGATGTTTAATTTCGTTGATATAATCCATCCTCACCTTTTCAATTAGATTTTTATAATTCACAAGGAAGGGCCTTGAACAATTCATATAAGATAAATCTAAATATTTTAACTTAAATCACTTCCATCTCTTATACAATTCTGCCAAATCTAATAAATCCAAGCCTAATTTGCACTAAAGTCCCCTGAATCTGCAATTATTCTAGGAAAAAATAGCGGCAAGCACTTATTCTCCATGATTATCTCCAGTTCCTCCAATATACTGCTTAACAGTGCATAACTCTTTTTACTAAGTCCTTTTTCTGCTAATACCATTTCATTTTTTAAGGCTGCTGAACATCTAAATTTTTCTTTTTATAAGTTCCTTCTAATGACATTTTATTCTATCCCATTAAAATATCTGTATTTTAATATGCTATTCCAACTTTTATCCAATTATTTGTTATAGTATCATATTCAAATCTACAATCTGTTCTCCCAAATGTATCAGCATTTTCCATATTGCCCTGACAGATAACGCTAAGCTTCTCTCCATCAACAAATCTTGAATAAATATAATTAAATGGAGCCTCTATTGTACCAATATATTGAGCTGAAAATTCAAATACATCAATATCAGTAGATGATACCATTACGTAAATCTTGTTCCAGATAATATACACATCAATTATTTCCTCGTATTCTTTATTAATCCAAGTAATTCCATTTTTTATCTGTAGAACATTAGTCTCATCATATTTACAAATATCATTTCCATTTAAATCAACAAATCTATATTCACTATTACCATCATCATTTATAATCTCAGCATATATAAATTCCGCACTATCTGCGGCAAACTCAATATTATCTGCATTGTATGTAACTTCACAATCTCCATTTTTCCATTTAATTCCATTTTCTAAATATGTAATTTCCATAATAAATACTCCTATCTTAATCTTCTGACTGTTCCTGGCACTACTTCAATGTACATATTTCTATCTACCATTCCTAAGCCACTAAATAAATCATATTGTGTTAAGCCCATATTTCCTGGCAAATATTTATTAACCGTTAAATCAATTTGTGGTCCAATTGGCCCGCTTGGACACGTCAATTCTACGCCTTCTTTCACCCTATATGTTGCAATTTTACCACAATCATCTTTCCAACCATATTTAATCGCTATATCATTTCTAGCAAATTCTACACTTGGAACATCCTCTTTTATACCAAAACCACCCGGTTTAGACGTCTTTTGACGGCTATCCAAAACCATATTAAATGTATCTCCAGATTTTAAAGTCACCTTATTAGCATTGGAATTATACCCATCTGGCCAAGGCGATTGTTCCCTAACAAGTCTAAAATAATCATCTATGTCTTTCCCCGGATTATACTTTAAAAATTCATCATAGGTTTTATTAGAACCAATATTTGTTTTTCTCCAATAATCATCATATCTAACAGCTTCTTCCGGTGTCATTAAATCACCAAATGATTGATTTTTCTCAACCTTCGGTCCCGAAATCTTATCTGCCAGCTTCTTAGCTAGTATAATCTCAGCAACTTTTTCTGTAGCATATCCAGCGGTAAATGCTACACCCTCTTCATCGGCTGTATCTGCCATACCTTGGAAGATTGCTCCCGCATTGTTTTCGGGGTCTTTTATAAATGTTTTTACGCCTCTATAGATTTCTTGACCACCATCATTTAATAACGCCAAGCGCATACCTAGCGGTAATGGCACATTTATTGCCATAGATACTTCAAGTGGAGCTTTTAGTCCCTTTGCTAAATCAACAATTCCTGTTCCAAAACCTTTGAAGAAGCTCTTTGTTCCATCCCATATATCCCCAGCAACATCCTTCCAGGTTTTGATGGAATCATATATTTCATCAAGCTTTTTAGCATATATGTCATCTGTATTTTCATACTCTACTACGTATTCATCATAAATTTCGTACATTTTTTTGATGTCATCTTTTATTGAATCCATCGTAGGGTAGAAAACATTATTATAGAAATCAACTAGTTTATTATAATTTCTTTCTCTCCTTCGCCTTTTCTCCTCGTTCCTTGCCTGAATCTCAGCCGCTTTAGGTGATAACGGATTTACGAATTCATCAAAATACGAGTGGCTAGGTACACTAGGGTGATCTGACAAACATTGATGCGGTATTGCTTTAATCTGTTCTAGATTCCACCAAATATCATTCCTATCTACTCTACATAACATTCCTGAATTTTCTGGAGCAATTAAATCTTGCATATCCCTCATATAATTGCCCAGGTTATCATGAACATTATAAAGTATCTCTATCAAATCAGAATGATCTACCGAAATACAATCATCATACTCTTTTCTTAGTTCCGTGAATGTATCCCCCTTTTGCTCGTCTATTACACTAACAAATCTTTCAGACGCATCCTGTAAGTCTTCTAGAGCATCTATATAATTTTTGATTTCATTTTTTATTTCGCCCAAATCATCGAAATTAAGCTTAATATCTCTATGTTGTCCCACATCATTCTCCCTTATGACTTATTCAAAGCCTATGCTGTTAAGTACATTTATCATAGAATCAAATTTAGTTTCTATACTTGAGATATATTCTTCCATCTTAGTTTCTTTATCCGCATTTTCGAAGTCCATCTCATTAAAGTTTTCACGTATATCCGCTTTTTTATATTGAAAACAAGAAACCAAATCACTTTTAAATCTTGAAGCATCACCGCTTGATAATTGCCCCATATCACTGTTCTCCTTTATAACTCTTTGCCAAATCGTCATCTGTAACTTTAAAAGTCTTAGCCGCAGATGATGTCTTTTTTGAATAATTAGACATCGAATTATCCATCTTTTCCTTGACCTTTGGATTTAGACAATCTAAAACATTTTGAATAGTGTCTACATAATCAGAATTCATTCCATCTAAAGCTGATAAGGAATCATCAAATCCTTTTTTCGCTAATGAATTGTATGTTTTTATGGCCTCATTTATTTTTACAACTGCATCATTTACAGCCGTGTAATCGACTTTGATTTCCCTTGCCATACTACGCTCCTTGATTCTTTGCAAAGCCCATAGAGATCCTATGCTCTTTCACGAGTAGCTCATCTAATATTTCATAAACAAATTGATTATCTAGTTCGGATTCATAGCCTTTATGAACCACCTCTTTAATTGTTGCTGGGGTAAAGGAAAGAGTCTTTCCAGTGCCATAATTTCCTGTAGGATAAAGCTCTCCACCGTATTGATAGAAAGGTCCAGTTTCGTCACCTAAAAATCTTTTGGTAATGACAACAAATAACTGAGTTGAATTAGGATTAGGAACTTTTATCTTTCCCAAATCAAGCTCAACCAAGGTTCCTTGTGGCAATATATCTTCGCATATGGTGATTGTTTGTCCCACAAGAAATCTTATATCATCACTATTAAAGGATAAGGTTTTAGACTTATAAGTCATCTCTACTTTATCCCCATTAGGTATTACTTCTACTTCTCCACAATAACAGGAAATTTCTCTTTGATTTTTTAGAACACTGTATAAAACATATAGACTTTTGACGTCTAAAGATAGCTCTGTGTACATAGATTTTAAAAAGACCGCATTCTCTTCATAAAATCCGCACGAGTCTACAAGATTTTCGAATAATTCTCTCTTCTGATTCTCCCGCATCTGATTATTCTCCCTAGTATTTAATTACAACTTATGTCCGCAAAACTTGCTGTTATTATAGCATTCTTCTAATATTAAATCTACAAAATAATATAAAAGTGTGCTCACACCATATACTGTTCTCTACAATCCGTGCGAAGCACTTTTATTCAAAGCAACACCGTAAGGTGTTGCTACATTTCATTATTCATCATAAGTATCAAGAAAATGATGCTTAACCCCATCCTGCTTGTAAGCTATTACAGTAGCAAGATTTACGTTTTCTACGCTACTGAATATATTGGACTCTACGTATGGGTTAATCTTCTTTAGATTAGCAATCAGATTTCGAATCTCAAGTCTCTTTGATGCACTAGTGCCATCAACAGCACAGCTATCGCATGTTTCTGTAAAGTGGCATGCACACTGAAGGAACTTAAGACCGTTATACCTTTGCCAAGCGATGA
>JAEEGJ010007134.1_pt1 | contig 32510 bp, 15 predicted proteins | sample 8958761 | NCBI WGS metagenome assembly JAEEGJ01 (sample SAMN16246546, study PRJNA631951) | gut metagenome | biome: gut microbiome; feature: rumen; material: RS-attached | host: Bos | place: Iran: Karaj | collected 2018-10
GAGGTGATGCTGATAAAGCATTCTGAGGAGGCTTCTGGTGTTATAATTCCATCAATGAGAACGGTATACATAGTTTGTTCATCATTAAGGTAATTGATTAAATCTATGATCTGCTGAACAGCATTATTAGTATAAAAAACATTACCACGTATTGTTCTTATAAGTTCTTTTGAAATATGCAAATCATTTGTTTCGGGATTGATGATGTTTATTTCGCTGGTGCCATATACTTCTTCAATCCATTTATTTGTAATACAGTTTTTACGGATGTTTATTGTTTCCGGCAAAGATAAAACACATAAATCTTCGTGATAAAATTGAAAGATTGTATTGTAGGTCCCCGAAGGTATGTTTTCTTTGTAAATTGTTATGATGTTTGAATCGTCTGCAAAATAAAAGTCTTCCAGATTATTTGTTGGTGCGTTATTGCTTTGTTCGCTTGAAATAACTTCTACAAACACTTTTGTAATTTCAGAATCTTCCGTGTTGATTTTAAGAGACGCTGTTCCGGTGCCGTCAGTTATAAAGAATACGGGAAGTTCAATATTGTAATAGCCTGTATCAGATATTTCAATGTTCGAAAGACTGCCTTCAAAAAAAGTGTTTGTTGCTGAAATATTCCAGCTTCCCTGCGGTACAGGTATAAGGAAACCCGATTCATTTTTCTGTAATTCCTGTGAATTAAAAGAAAGAGTTTGTAAGGAATTATTATTGATAAAAGTGAATTGCCATTGAAGATTTTCAGGGTGAGTGAAATCGTTTTCAGAATATGATGGAATTGCGCTTCTGGAAAAAAGGCTTTCTGGTTGTTGATAAAGCCGCACAGAAACAAGACAGTTGTTTTGATAATCCGTTTCAGATTGGTTTTGACTGCCTGTTTGTATATGATTACAAGCTGTAAACAAAACTGCAGAGAATAATAAAATGATAAACCAGAAAGCCTTTTTCATTTGTAGAATTACCTTAGAATTATGAACGATTTTGAATCGTATGTAAGACCATCATATTCATAGCTTGCTTCAAGAATATATTTACCCGAAAGTACAAAGCCCTTTGTAACAGACAAATTACCGTTGCTGGAAATAACGGGAATAGCACCTGCATAAAGCTTCATTACAATTTCTGCTGATGGAATTATTATCCTGTTGTTTTCAGAATCGTAGTCTGGAGTTTCAACCTGGGCTGTAAAAATGATTTCATCATTATCAGAAAAATAATTGGAAGCGATTGTAAAACCGTTTGTGTTAGAATGAACTAACGAATTGTTTTCTGAAAGTGCAGTTATTTGCGTTGTACAGCCACCGATTTTTGGCAGTCGTATGGAAAGTCTTGAACCTTGGATTACGCCTTTTTTTGTTACAGCATCATAAGAAAGATAATAACCCGGATTTTGTAATCTGAATCTGCTTAGTATACCGGCTGAAAGCTCTGCTTCATTATTACTTTCAATAATGATTCTGCCTTCTTCTGCGTTTTCGCACTTAATCTTTGCAATAACAGAGTTCTGATTTTGTGTGTCAGTTGTTATATCTTCAAGATAGAGCCTGGAATCTCCGGTAAGAAGAATGTAATTGTTTTCAAGCTTAGTGTTTCCTGCAAGAATAAGCTTTCCATCATCTTCTGTAACAAGATTCAAATCTTCAACTGGAATATCAGAAAAAGTGAAAGAAAAATTGTTTCCGACAGTAAAAGTTGAATTGCTTTGATTGTTGTTTCCTGTATTTCCAGTCAATCGTGCGGAAGTCTGACCTGTAGGATTTATGTATGGCTTTATTGTAATTGCGAGCGGAGAAGTTACAGAGTTTTCATAACAGAAGGTTCCGTCAACCGGGCCATCAACGTAAATAGTATATGGAATTGAATTACTGCTGTTATTATCAACTGCAATTATTTTGTTTATGGCTGTCTGCAGAGTAACAAACGGATCAAGCCAGGAGCCAGCGTTTGAATCAGCTGGTATTGTTTCTGAAAAATTAAGATTTCTTTGATTTTCATCAGTACTTGAAACAAAAAAACTGGAGTTTACAAGCTCTGTAATAATATTGTTAGTTAATACAAACTTGGTTTCTGTATTATCTGCATTCTGCTGTTCAATAAGATAAAGCGTATCGCCTGATTTTTTCCAGGAATCGGTAATAAGATTTTTACGGACATTAAGCTTTTCCTGCAAAGAAATTACAAGTGCATAATTTGGTGAAGAATCATTTCCAATGTTCTGATAAAAGCTGAATACTGCAGAATAAGTTCCTGCTGGAATGTCAGATTCATTTATATGGATAATTCCTTCTGAATCTCTGAAATATTCTTTATCGAGGTTTGTGTTAGTTCCGCATAACAACAGCCTGTCAATATCAGTATCTTTTACATCAATTTTAAGCTGAACATTTCCAGTTCCAGATTCAATAAAATAGACAGGAACAGTAATGTCATAATTTCCATATTCATCAACAAAGACTGTCTGCTGCCCGAATAGAATATCATCATTTGCTTGAGAAGATTGCGAGGTTTGTGAAATCTGTGTTTCTGATTTTTTACCGATTACCTGAACTTCCCATTGGCCAGGTTCAATTTCCAGACGAAAGATTGTACTACCAGAAACCGGTTGGTTTTGTGTAACACTTTTTTCTCCACACGTTGCTTTAATTTCGTATTCGATTGCATTATCAGAGGGTAAAGAAGGTACTGCACTTCTGTTTTGAATTGCAGTAAGCGGGCTGAATGGTTCCTGAACGGAAACTGTAATAAATGCAGCCTGAGGTTTCAATGCAGGAAGTTCTCGTTTTGAAGCTCCAAAGCTGCATGCCGAAAAAACTGTTACTATTGTAAACAGCTCGATAAGAATAAAATTGTTGTTTTTATTCTTCTTGTTCATAATAAACTCTCCTTGTGTTTTGTTATTGTTTTTGATTTAATTAATTTCTATTTGAAAACATGCCTCCTGTATGATTTGATTTGTTTGAAAAGTGACGGTCAGAATATATTTTCCTGGAAATTGAAAAATCTTATTCGAAAAACATAAACCTTCATCCGCCTCTTGTTGAATTATCAGCTCAGATTCTCTGTATAAGCTTAAATACAAAGGAACAGGAGCTGCCACCGGTGTAATTATTTCCTTAAGAAAAATCATGTCATTCTTTTGGAAAGAAAAGTTTTCAAATGTTTTATTTTTGCAGTTTATTTCTGTATTATGAAGATTTTTCTCTCTTACAACATCAAAAGTAAAAGAATAATTCTCATTGATATTATTATCCAGCGTTACTTTTTTGTCTGATATAAGCTGAATATTATCGGGAGATATTTCTGTGAGTATATAATCTTCAAGACTTTCATAAAGGAAATCATAAAGGCTTTTATCATTCTGCCTGCAAGATGATAAGAGTAGTGCAGGGAAGAGACTTACAGTTATACAAACAAAAAGGTGTAATCTTTTATTTATCATAAGCTTTGCCTTTTTCTAAAAGTTTAATCCTGCAATAAGAGCGGGCTGAATAATAAAAAGCTGCTCAGTGTAAGGGAAAACTAACGAAAAATCACAAACTGCGGATGTAAAAAAGTGTTCTGAAAAAAAGTGTTTTAATGAGAAACCAAAATCAAAAGCATAATCAACCGTATTGTTTTTGTTGTAAGAAGTTTGATTTATTATGCACGAAGGATTGTTGAAGAATAATAATCCTGTTCCAAGGTGAACTTCAGCCAGATTCTTTTCCGAAAAGATTTTATGCATAATTGAAAAATCAATTTTGGTAAGAATGAAGCTGGTTTTAAAATTCAGATTTATAGAATCATAAAGCTGTGGCGATTTTAAATTGAGTGATGATGAGGCAGCTGATAAATATATTGAATAGGTAAAACCGCTTTTTTGCGGAAACGTTAATCCTATAGTGCTTACCGGTGAAAAAATAACGGAGTTGTCTTGGAAAAAATCATTAGCAAAGTTGTGTCCTGCAAAAAATAAAGGTGAAATACCACAGGCTGCTGAAACGGAAAACTTGTGTTTTACTGGCAATTTGCTCAAGTTATTTTGTGCAACAGATGAGATCGTTTTGTTAGATGGTTTAGATGTAATTGATGTTTCTGATATGTTTAATGATTTTGATATAGTTGATGATTTTGGTACATTTGATAGAGTAGATGTATTTGATGATTCTATTATTTTTGATGTGGTTTGTATGTCTGATAATTTTGTTTCGTTTGATGACTTCGATATGTCTGAAGTTATTTGTGTAATTAACAATATAGATGAACTTGATATATTTGGAGTTATTGATGTTAAATCTTTTTGGAACAGATTCTCAATAAAATTATTTTGGACTTCCTTTATGATGCCGAGATTTGTCTGTGTTTTTTTATCATACGCCGAATAATCAGCTGTTATTTCATACGAAATGTTTTCCTGATTTTGTTCAATGGGACTTTCTTTATCACTCGGTGTGACATCTTCCTTTTGAGGAACCTGTTGAACACCCTGCTTTATACCAGGAAGCTTATTTGCCTGAATTGCAAGCAGCAATATACCGGCGAGCAGACCGGAAACGACAAAAATACCGATTTGGGAAAAGATTTTCCCCATAAGTGTACTATTTTTCATAAACTCTCATCCTCTGAATATAAAATAATACCGGTTTCTGGATTTGTCAAGTAAAAAATAGCTAAATAACATAAGAATAGCTAAAAAAAATACAAAACTTTTTATTTGCGATTTGCTTTTTTATGAACTATAATTATATAAAAGAATAATAATGTAGGAGAAAAAGTATGAACGTACATAATATTATGGAAGATATCGTAAGCAAGCATGTGAACGAATTGTATGAGCAGGTAAAAGCAGAAAAATCAAACTGGCTTACCTGTGATTGTCAGAACTGCAGATTAGATACTATAAGTTATGTATTGAACAGAATCCCGCCTAAATATGTTGTTTCCGGTAGAGGAGTGACTCATTCATCAGAAGTTTTTAGTGATCATCAGCTTTTTGCAGATATAAATGAGCTTACTTTGGAGGGGATGAGAATTGTTAGTACTACCAAACGTCCGTTCCATTCTCAGGATAGAAGCGACTGTATGATGAAGCCGATTATGGAGCCTGCGTTCAATTTTTCTACTTTCTCCGGTAAGATTCTTGATGGTTCTAATTTTGAACCGGTTATTGGTGCTAAGCTTACCCTTAAAATTAATGGTGAACCGGCAGAAATGGTAGATAAAACCTGGATAAATCCTTATGTAACATGTAAGAGTACCAAAGGCGCCTATACTTTCTGGGTAAAATCTATTCCTGCAGAAAAAGCCGGAATCCAGAAAGCCTTTACTTTTAATCTTGAGATTTCCGCAGAAGGTTATGAAGATTTTACATATACCTTTGCAGTACCTCTTGTAAGTGAAGATTCTTTCCGTTATGAGCTTGATTCAACTTATTCTCTTAAGATAAAAGACATAATGATTTTCAAGAACTTTATTGAAAATCCGATGGAATAAAACATCTAACAAATTCTTGTAACTCAGTTTCTTCGGTTGCTTTTATACGATGCCGTTTGGTTGTTCATAAAAAGCAACCGTTGTTTTATTCAGAAAGGGTGCGAACAACACGGAAACCAACTTGTCTGTTACGGGTGAGTGGTCGATCGTATCTGCGACGGTAAGAAATTGCACAGTAAGTATCACTGCTGTCCCAAGCACCGCCACGAAGAACACGGTTAATACCAGATGTAATACCAGTATAAGGTGTATTGATGTCTATATTATCCGAGTCATTTATTTGCCAATCCCAGCACCATTCAAATACGTTACCGCTCATATCATATAGACCCAAGGAGTTAGGCAGTTTTGTTTTTACTTCATGGGCTTTTCCACCATCGTTGTAGCTTCCTCCATTAATACCGCTGTTTTCACTGTACCACGCAACCTCATTTATTGTATTGCTTCCGCTGTAGGTTGTCTGATCGGTAGCGGTAAGGTTTCCGCCACGAGCAAGGTATTCCCATTCGACGTCTGTTGGAAGGCGCCAGCCATTTGCATTCTGGTCAAAGCGGATTCCACCATTAGTGTCTGTTTCACCTTTATAATCAAGTTCATTTGATGTAGCTGTACTGTTGTAATAATATTTCCCGTTGAAAACAGCTATATTTGTTCCACTCACATTTGTGTTGAGCCATGAAGAAGGATTTCTTCCATTGCCGGTACCGCCAATTTCTGCACCTGTGCTGTTGACAAGGTAATAGGCTGGGGTAAGATTATCTGCAATGCTCTTTAAGTTACAATAAATAATTGCTTCGTACCAGTTTACAAAATAAGCTGGATAATCAGAACCTAGACCTAAATCTTCAGTTGGCTTGTATGAATTATTGCTTGTAGCTACTCCGTAATAAGTCATATATTGTTCATACTCACCCTGCGTTACTTCATGGTTACTGGCAATAAGCTGTGGTATTGTGAGATTCCTGTTTGCAATGAAAACTTCTGAACTGGAAAGTGTTGTTGTACTGTTGAATGTACCGCTTTGAGTTTGAGTTAAGCCGGATAGATTGGTATTTACAATTTCTTGCTTTGTAATTCCATTGTATTCGGCAGTAATATAAATACGGTGTAAACCAATTGATATATCTCTTGGTACAGTATAGATAAGTGAGCTTGTAGTTGAATCGGTTGATAAATCATCGTAGATATATATTTCTGTTTCTACTTCACTTGAACCAGAGCCGGTTACCTTTTTGATATTAATGTTAAAGTTAGAAGTTGGAGTAAGAATGATGTAGTCATTACTGTCGGTGCCAGTATTCGAAACTTTGATTTTTACAGATATATTTTTTGCAGCAGTACCTGTGCAGCTGAAAATGAATTGAACAACATCAAAGGTTAAGGTATCGCGGAAATAAGTTCCATCATACATACCGTAAAGATTTACAGGATAATGTCCACAGTCTGGAGATGTTGCAGAAAGTGTGATTGCTGCAGAGGTTCCTCCTGTAATTGTAAATGGTTCAGTAGTAGAATTAAGAGAACCAATTGTAAGGTTATTTGAATTATATGTACCGGAAACTGAAAGAGTCTTTTCGGCTGTGGTTCCGTCTTTTACAAGTATAGTTTTTGTAGGCATAAACTCTACATTATCTACAACGGAAATTGTAAAGTCAGAAGAATAACCTACTGTATTTGCGCCGTCATCGTATAGTCCGAATACTCTGAGTGTATAATTGCCTTCGGTTTGTCCATAAGGTACGGTGATTGAAGCGCCGTTACTGCTGTTTGATGCTAAAACAGTATTAGTTGATGTTACAAGTCTTAATGAAAGGGTAGTGAAGCTTGATGCAGGTAAATCATCATCGCCATTTTTAGCAGTTACGGTAATTGTACGTGGATTTGCAGTGTAAGTGCCTGGTATAGTATAGGTTCCTGCATCTGTAGCATTATGGGCTTTTCTTTCTATTACAGATTTATCAATCTGGAATGTAATGTTATCTGCAAAGTTTGCATTAATATTACCGCTGCTTATAGAAATGCCGGCTTCGTATCCTGTTTGTCCAGATGGAGTAATAACACCAATGTTATAATTATCAAGATTTGTAAAGATTGTGTTTGGAAGATCTGATGTATTTGAAGCCTGTGCAAGACCATCGGTAAACTGAATGAATGAAGTTGATGCATTTGGTTCACTTTCCATAACAAAACCGATTGTTGAGTTATTAAGAGTGAGGGCAGAACCATCAGTATCTTGATTAAGGATTTCAAACTTAATCTGTGCATCTGATGTATTATTTGGCAGATATATTTTTCCAATTGTGTTTGGATGTGCTGTTGTACCGCCAAGTTTTATTGTACAGTTTCCGTCTAAAGTAATGTTGTTGTCAGTAGCAGGGGCAGGGGTAGAAGTTACACCGATTAAAGTTATATCAACATCTGTAAAATCAATACTTGGACAAGTTACGTTGTAAAGTCGGGCTGCGCCACCGGAAACTGTAATATCGCCAGTTGATGTTACATTGGTTAGGGTTGCGTTTTGAGTAACTGAAATATCGCCTGTTACCGATACGCCGGTTAGGATTGCACTTTGAGCTGTAATATCACCTGCTACCGTTACTGTTCCAGTTGTACTTCCTATTGTTGCAGTTCCACCAACAGTAACATTTCCTGTTGCTGTTATGCTTGTCATTGTGGCATTACCGTTGGTAACTTGGATTGCAGCTGCATGTACATTATTTAAAGTTGCGTTTCCATTTGAAACTGTAATATTGCCTGCATTTACATTTGTTAATTCTGAAGTGCCATTAGCAGTTCCACCAATAGTAATATTACCTGCATTTACATCGGTTAATGATGCAGTACCGCCGGATGTTTGGATAATTGTCGAACTTGAAGTTGCAGTTGAATTAACACCGTTGAATATAGAATTACCGTTTTCAACTGTAATATTACCTGTTACTGTTACACCGGTAAGTGTTGCGTTTCCATCAACAGAAATATTACCTGTTACTGATATAGTTCCCGTTGTTGCACTTCCTATTACTGCGTCTCCATCAATCGTAATACTTCCTGACTTAACATTAGTTAAATTAGCATTGCCGCCGGTAACTTCAATTGTTGCAGTACATGTAGTTAACTCTGTATTTACATTTGTTAATGTTGCATTACCACCTGAAACTGAAATTGAAGAAGCTGCCTGTACATCTTGTAATGTAGCGGTTCCGGTTGTTATAGTAGAAGTTATTGAACTTGCATGAACTGAAGTAAGATGTGCGAATCCACCTGAAGTTGTAATTATAGTTGAACTTGAAGTTGCAGCTGCATTAACACCATCAAAGTTAGCATTACCGTTTGTTACTGTAATATCGCCAGTTACTGTTACATTGGTTAGGGTTGCACTTTGAGCTGTAATATCACCTGCTACCGTTACTGTTCCCGTTGTACTTCCTATGTTAGCAGTTCCACCAACTGTAACGTCTCCTGTTGCTGTTACGGTTTCCAGAGTTGCATTACCGTTAGTAACTTGGATTGCAGCAGCCTGTACTTCTTCTAATGTGGCATTTCCATTTGAAACAGTAATATTGCCTGCATTTACATCTGATAATTCTGTAGTACTATTAGCTGTTCCAGCAACAGTAATGTTACCAGATGCTGTTACATTTGTCATTGTGGCATAACCATCAGAAACTTCAATTGCATCAGCCTGTACATCTTGTAATGTGGCATTTCCAGTTGTAACAGTAATATCGCCGGTTGCAGTTACATCGTTTAATCCAGCATCACCATCAACACTGATATCACCAGATGACGTTATTTCGTTTAATGTAGCATCGCCATTTGTAACGGTAATATCACCTGCTTTTACATTAGTTAATACAGCGTCACCGTCGGTTACTCCAATTGTAGTGGTGCTTGAAGTTAGATTTATATTAATGTTTGTTAATTCAGCATCTCCACCAGTGATTGAAATGGAAGAGGTTGCCTGTATATTACTCAGGGTTACATCTGTTCCAGTAGAGGTAAATGCTGCAGTATTTGTGTTTGTAAGTGAAATATCAACGTTTTCAACTTCTATTTCGTGTGCACAGTCTATGTTTCTGAGTTCAAGTGTAACAGTTTTATTAGAAGCGTTTGTTACAGAGATTTCTGGTGCAGTAGAAGCAGAATTGAGTGTTGGTTTTGTAGCACCAATTCCCTGAATAAGAATGTGAAGGTCTTTTGTATAAGATGATGGCAGTTCAAACTCAACTTTACCAGGATAATGAGTAGATTGTACACCATTTGTATTTAATCCATAAGAACCTGTTAAATCGTCAAGAATATAAACTCTATATGTGCTTATACCATCATTTATTTCATTAATCTTTTCAAAGGCACTTTGCAAACTGCGCCAAGGAGCTTCATAGGTTCCCTGTCCGCCAGCTTCAATTGCAGAATCATTCTTTATGTAAAAATATTTTGAAGTATATGCATCTACAAGGGCTTGTGTAATGACTACAGTATTTGAGTTTGCGCCAGTACCGAGCTCCTGTTCGTTTTTCCAGGTATTGGTTACTGCACCGGCAAAAATCATTACATCTGTATACAATTGATAGACATTATTTGTACCGGCCTTAAATGTTACAACAAAATTATAAGGATTACTGTTAGCAGGTATACCGGTAATACTAATGTTAAAAGGTGTATTTCTTGATAAACCACCCAGACTTCCGGTTTTTGAGAAATTATTGCCAGTCAAACTATAGCTGTAGAGCCAACCTTGTGAAGAAGCATAATCAACAATAAACTGTAAATCAATGGAACCGTTTCCTGTGGCAATATTTCCATTAACCTTAAAAATCTCTAAAGAAATTGTGAACGGTCCATTTTGTCCTGTAATAAGACTGGCTACTGTTACATCTTCAATCTCGCCTATAAATAGTGTTGATTTTGAAGCATCAGTGCGGGCATAGGCTTTTACAGTTATTGTATAACTCTTTTCTGGAATCAGAGGTAAATAGAATGGAACTGTGTCAAAACCTTCTCTTGTTATTTGATTTGATGTTCCATTTTCTGAAGCAGTAACATCATAACGCAGTGTATTAGAGCTGAACTCCGGAATAGCACTACGACTTGGATTGATTTTATATTCATCCGGCAAAGCGACATTAAAGGCGACTGAAACAGCATCTGAAGCTGTGTCTGAAACAGTATTTGATATTGTGTCTTCATTTACTGAGATTTTCTGGTTAGTATTAAACTTACAGGAAATTATAGGTAATAAAATTAAGCCTGAAAAAAGAAGAGATATTATTGTCTTTTGGAGATTAAAAGTTTTTTTCATCAGTTGTCTCCTAAAGAAGCATAAATTGCTGCTGATTGCTGAGAGTATGGAATGCCGTCAATAATGGCACTCATCTTTAATGAATAAGTTCCCGGGCGTATATTGGTGGCAGTAAGCGTAACTACTGTGTAGTCAATGCCTGGTTCGCTGGAAGTGTCTGTCAAAGTTGCTGTTGTACAGGGATGATCTGCAGTTGGTGCAATAGGTGTTTCGTTACCGCCGTAAAGAGTTAGTGATATTGATTCAAACGAAACTGTGCTTCCTGATATTGTATTATTTCCAAGCTTGAGCTTTGTGCTGCCTTTCTGTACATACATTTTAATTGTAATTGAACCGGTAATACCATCATCACTACTGTTATATCCTGTAATTTCGTATTCGTAGGTTGGTGGAGTAGTGGTTAGTGTACTGCCAGATTCTGTATAGTCAGTAAGCACAAAGCTTATATCAGAATGAATAGGAATAGATGTGATTTCAAAACCGGTATTTCCAAGAACAGCCTTTTGTTTACCTTCTACATCTTTTAATCTGAGTGCATAATAAGGGGAATCGCCAGAAAGTGGAGAAGGATTTTCCCAGAGGAACTTAGATAAATCAGCTGTAGAAACATCGCTGTGAGCACTTTCGTCAGATTCTTCGCCGGTTCCTTCCAGAATTACACTAGATTCAGTATAACCTGTACCATTTGTACCTGTTCTGAGTTTGGTTTGTGTGGCAGCAGTAATTGAACTTTCAAGATAGATTTTCTTATTTGCAGCATTCAGAGTTATTCCGCTTGCAAAGCTTGTATTACCACCAATTGTAAGCTGTCCACCGCTATAAGTAAGCAAGCCCTTTGAAGTATCTGAGTCAAAAGCTTGAACGCTTACAGAATCAAGGGTGAGGTTCCCGTAATCAAGTTTGATGTTGCCTTTAAGGTTTATATCTTTGATTGTAATGTTAGTTGTCTGATTTCCGCCAAATGTGAACAGAGATGTTGTGATTGTTGAAGATGTAGAAGCTTCAATTCGTTCTATTGAAAGGGTCAGATTATGCTGTGGCTGTATAGTAAGAGGAACTGCTTCAGTTCCAATATTACCATCGCAGAAGATTGTAAAGCTCTTTATTTCATGTGCAGTGGCTGCGGCTGCATGTGCATCGTAATTATCATTGTTCAACTCATTTATACGGGCAATTGCGGCATTTAATGTACGGTAAGGAGCAACGCGTGTACCGTCATTTTCTTCATCATTTCCAGTACCAGAGATTAATGTACTTTCAGCACCTGTGCCTTTTACATAGAAGGTATCGTTTTCAAGAGTATCAATTATTGTCTGTGTAAGAATAAAATCGGCTTCGCGGTTTGTTGTACCAGTTTTTTCCTGCAGATATAGGGCTGTACCGCTTTTAAACCATTTATCGGTAGTCATATTCATTCGAATATTGAAAGTTTCTTTGATTATTGTAACGATGGTGTCGTCGCTGTTGTAGAAGGTTAGAGTAGGGTAATAAGTTCCTGCTGGAATGCTTGTAGCATTAATGCTGATTACACCATTAACAACGTTGTATGTGTCATCTAAAACTGGTTGTTCGTCTCCTGTTCTTGTACCGGAAATAACTAAGTGGTCAATATTTGTGCCTGTTGTTGTAATTGAAAGATCTATGTTTCCAGTTCCGTTATCTGCAATAAAATATACAGGAACAACTTCCTCATAATAACCATCGGCGGCAACATTAAAAACTCTGCCAGTACCAGATAAAATATTCTGACTGTTCGAGTTTTGTCCTGTAGCCGAAATCTGCCAGCTTCCTTCTGGAAGCTTCAGCATGTATTTTTTTGCTGCTGGAAAAGTTTCGTCTGCCTGCGCTTCGGAAGGGTCTGAAGAGTATGTTCTAGATGAGGTTGAGATTGCACCATTTATAATTTCGGTTGCAGTCAGTGAATATGTAATTGAATCTGGTAAAACAGGAGTCGCCGTTCTTTCTGATGCAAAACCGGTTGTTGTTTCTGTACTTTGAGATGTAAACTCATTATTTCTTACCAGAACAGTAACAGTTGCATAGTGAGAGTCTGTTTGAAAACTGCAGGCAGAAAATGACAGCGCACTAATTGACAAACAAGAGAATAAAATGATTTTTGCAAGTTTTTTCATTTTTATTGTCATCTTCTGCTCCTATTGTATTTTTACAGTAAACATTTCACTGTATTCTATTTCGTTATATATGAAGGTTATTTCTAATCCGTAAGTCTCTTTTATTGAACGCTGGAATGATATTGTTTGAGCTTTTAATGTAGTTGATTCAGGTGTTGATGAAATAACTGTGTTTCCAAGGTATTGTTTTACACACTTGATAACAAGTGGTGTGCCAGCACTATCGGAAGCTTTTACTGTTATAGCCTGAGGATTGTCTCCTCTTGCTAATATCAGAATATCATCATCACCAGAAGTTATGTTGCTTCCTTCACCAAAGCTGATTGTACATCCACCAAAGGTTGGTTCCTGTATCTGTCCCCAGGAAAGCTTTGCAATACCTTTTTTTGTTGCTGCATCATAACCAAGATGATAGCCTGGGTTATGAAGCTCAAAGCGGTTTATTTGAGCTTGTGTTGCTTCCTGTCCGTCTATTGCCTGAATTACAGGAAGATTTGGAGTTATAGGAATACTTGAAGAAGCTGTAGCAACTTTTATTGCGGCCAGCTTTGAGGTTCCTGTGTCCATATCTCCAATTTTTAGTACAACACCCTGTTTTAATGAAACTACATAAGAAGATGTAGATGAAATGCTTCCAGTAAAGCGTGTATTTCCAAGGAATGTAATAGATGATTGTGCATCTATGCTCTTTGTTATTTCTACATTTTCGAGTATCGCAGAAGATGTGTTCTTAATATTTATTGAATAGGTTGTATTTTGGCTAACTCCTTCACCAATTTTTGCGTTCCTGATAATTGCAGAAGAGGAATCATCAAGTGATACAGAGCCTTTTATGTAATTACTTTCAGAGTTGTTATCTGATGTAATAAGAATTAAGGAAGAGTTGCCAGAACCGGAATAGTTTCTTTCAATATTTGTATCTGTAGCGATAACATTTCCGCCTTTATTTGTTAATGAATTACTAAATGTACAATTTGTTGCAGTTATTAAGCATTTTTCCAGACCATCGGTACTTGCATAACAGTAAGCTGCAGTTCCAACTCCGCAGTCTGTCATTGAAAACCTTACAGTATTATGTATTTCATCAGTAGTATCATTAGCAGGGTCATGTCCAACATATATTTGCTTTCCAAAGGTAATATTTTGTGCCTGTACTGTACTATTGTCATCGCAGGTAAATGCATTATTAAAAGTAAGGCTTTCCATTGTAAGATTTATATTACGTCCAATCTTAAAGTAATTAGTAACGGGAACTGATGATGTTCCAATCGGATATATAGAAAGATTAAGCGGGTGATCGGCTGTTAATGGGGCAGCTGATGTACCAGGAGCTACAGCAGTTCCTGTTACAAAAATGATGAAATTGCGCTGGAAATGCTGTTCAAAATCACTGTCATTACTTGCTTGACCATAATCATTGTTATTAATTGCATTTATTCGCTTAAATACATTTTCAATTTTATCTAACGGGCTTGAATAATCATTTCCAGAATTGCCCGGTTTTCCTGTACTACTAATATAAAATATTGTATTTAATGATTGTGATATAAGTTCATGAGTTAATACAAAGGTAGAATATCCATTTGAATCAGGGGCAGATAAGAATGGATTTCTTGGAGCGTTAGATTGATTCTGTGCAGGAGAAATCCAATATTTTGTTGTCATATTCTTTGTAACTGTAATTGTTTCCGGTATGGAAATAATGGTTACATCATCTGTATTACAGAAAGAAAGTATTGGATTATAGTTTCCTGCGCTAATTGGATTATCAGGTGTAATGTGAATTATTCGTTTTCCATCTGCTTCTGTAGTTACTGTATAAGTTCCATTTAAGTTTGTATTACCTTGTGATATTTTAAGATTAGTAATTTCTGGTACAGCAGTAACATCAATTTCCAAATCAACATTTCCAGAATTGGCAGTAATAAAGAATAATTCTATTTCTTCAAAATAACTTCCGTTTGCCTGGACAGATACCAATTTTTCACCTTTCAAGATTTCAATTCCTTCAGATGGATTTCCATAATAGCCTGTTACTGTTACATCCCAGTCAATACCCGAATCAAGCTTTATTTTGTATTCATACGGATTTGTACTTCCCTGATTGTGCACAAAAAAATCTGCATCATTAACTGTTGTTGCTGTTTTTTTAGTTGTGTGATTTTTTGCAGTTACTTTAAAATGCAGATTACTTAAGACATCTGCATCAAGTGAAGGGGAGGCCTGACGACCCGACAATCCCAGATTGAGTTTTAAAACTACATACTTAACAGAAGATTCTGCAGAAGAATTATTGTTGTCTGTAAGATTATGTTTACATCCAGCAGTAAGACCAACAACAGCAAGAATAAGAGAAGCAATGAGAATATGTTTAATTTTTGATTTTCTATTCATAAAAAACATTCACCTCCTTCTCTTAATCCTTTACTATATCTACAATGAACAAATCTGAATAAAGCAGTTTAGCAACATTATCTGTAAACGTAACCTTAAGGAAATATGTAACCTTTGAAGCAAACTGCAATTCCTGTTCAATTCTTTCGCCAGAGATTGTAATTCCTTCAGGATTTGCTGTACTTGTTACAGAACTACCAATTGGTGTTGCTTCGCGGTAAAGCTGGTAAGTTATATTGGCATCAACAATTTCTTTTGAGCTGTTCTTAATAATAACTTTTATTGGTGTATCAGCAAGATTATCCTTACTAATTACAATATGTCCATTAGCATCTACTGTTATATTATCATTTTCGGCAATTTCTAATGTAAATCCGCCGGTTTCAGGTAAAATTAATTCTACAGAGCTTTCTTTTATTACACCTTTACGTATTGTATCGCCTGTAGGAACACGATAATCAAGATAGTATCCGGCCGAATCAAGCTTGAATCTTTCATCGATTGGAGTAGAACTTGCAGCACCGCTCACAATAAAGGTATTGTCATAGTCAATTTCTTTGTTATCATTATTAAGATTAACAAGAATAACTTCGTCTTTAGTAGGGTAGAGTGCACTTATAGTTGCAATTGTTGCAGGTGAAGCCTCTTTTGCCGGCAGATTCTTTGTATAAAGAATTGCTTTATCTTCAACATAAATTGTTCTGTTATATACTTTACTTCCAGATGTATATGAAGGAAGAACAGTAGTACCGGCAAGAATAACTTTAGAGTCTGTATCAATACCGTCTGCCGGAGAATTATCGACAGCTGCTTTACCTATATCTCCGTTAAGTGTTGTATCTTCAAGTGTCAGATTATCATTTGAAACAAATATTGGTCCATTTATTGTAGATTTAGTAATAGAGACATTACTTGAATTGAATGTAAGTTGACCTTCTTTTTCTGTAGTAACAGTAGATTCGTTTATTGTCAGATTGTCAGATTTTGTAGCGCCGCTTGCTGTAGAATCACCTGCTGTTATCTTGTTTACATTTAAGGTTGCTTTATCTATTTCTGTAGTACAATTACTTATATTAATTGATGTAGTTGTATTATCTATTTTTGCAGAGTTATTTAACTTAATTTTACTGTTGTTTTCAAAGGTAATGATGCCGCTGGAAGTAATGGAACTGGAGTCTGTAAACTCTACAGTTGAATTACTTACTGTTATTCCGTTTCCAGAAATTGCTGAAGCTACTGTACCACTTTTTGAGAAGGTTACTTTTCGCTGAGCATTTGTTTCTGTTGCAGTTCCTGATATTTTTAGAGTTCCATTAAGCTTTGTACTTGTAAAGTCAATCTGGCTGTCTTTAAAATCAAAGCAGTCTGTACCAGAAATTGTGAAGGTTGAAGAATCAATTGAAGTTCCCAAAATGTTTTCGGTTATAATTTTAGGAACACTTATAGTAATATTTGAAAGCGAAATATTACTGCTGTTTTTAAGCGTAAAGTCATTATTTGCAGATACAGCAACTTTTCTTAGTGTAATTTTACCATTTTCTGTTCCATTAGAATCTTGAATAATAAAGGTATCTGGCATAAATGTGAATCTGTCATTCGTTAAAGTTGAATTACAGCTCATATTAAGAAGTGTATGATTTGACGTAAAGTCTTTTGCATAAATGCCGTGATTTTTTGTATTTGAAATTGTTACTGTACTGTTTGTAAAGGTTATATTGCTTGAAGAACTTGCAGAACCAATTATTGTATTTGTAATTACAGATTCATCAGAAACGTTTGTAATTTCAAATGGAGCTTTTCCTGAAAGCGTACAGTTGCTTAGTGTAAGCTTTGAATTGGAGGTTAAACCGTCCATTGAAATTGAAGAAATTGTTGTAGGTATGTTCTGGCCGATTGAAATATTGCCGGTTATTGTTGGCTTAGTGTCGCTTGAACCATATTTTATGATAGAAAGCTTATAAGAATCTCCGTTGTCATTTTCAATATGTGTAGTTGTTGTAGAAGTATTAGCACCGGCGACAGTTCCTGCAACATATATTATAAACTCACGCTGCTGTTTTTCTGCGTTTTTGAACTCGGTATTTAAAGCCATTGTCCTGTTAAAGGCAGCCTGCAGGGTTTTATAAGGTGCAGTTCCAGAACCAGTATTTGAATCAGCAGGAGTTTTTACACTTGTGAATGCCTGTTCCATGTATGCTTTTGATTCTGCTACATAACAGTAATTATTTTTATTTTTGGTTATAAGTTCAGGTGTGAGTATAAATGCTGCTGCAGAAATAGAGTCTTCCTCATCTATTCTTACTAAATAGTCTTTTCCACCACTGTAAATCCAATTCTCAACTACAAGATTATCAGTTATGTTTATTATTTCTTCTGTAGAGTAGAGCAGGACATCATTTGTGTAGAAATCCATTTTTGCATTATAAGTACCTGATTTAAGATTGTCCTTTTCAATTATGATTTTACCATCTTTTTTTTCGTATTTATCATCGTCAAGGGCAATTCCTGTACCGGAGATTTTCAGTTTGTCTATTGTAACTTTAGAAACATCAATTTCAAGTTTTACGCTGCCGTTGCCTTTTTTAGTAAAAGCAACAGGAATCTGTTTATAATAACGTCCGCCATTACAGGTTATAGGCTCTGTAGTTTTTCCATAGAGAATAGCATTAGCTTTACTGGTTGCTTTTTCCTTGTTCTCATAGCCGTAAACTTCAAAAGTCCAGAAACCAGACTCCAGCTCAAGATGATAGGTAAGTTCAACTCCAACAACGGGTTCATCTTGTGTAACTGGATCCAGTTGTTTTTCTGTTGTATCTGTTCCGTAAGCTGTTACAACATAATAAACATTATCTGGTTTTACAACAGAAGCTGTTCTGGCTGAATTATTTTGAGAATCATTTATGCCGGCGTATGAATCGCTTTGTACAACAATATCAACGAAATTAACTTCATTCTTTTGATTGTTGTTAAAGAACGATTTACAGCTGGTAAGGCAGAAAGATAATAATGTAAGAGAACTTAGTAAGACTGCGAGATTATTAAGAATCTTTTTCATCATTCTGCCTCCATATAAACATTAAAGTGCTCGCAGTAAGTAATGCCGTCGTATGTAAAGTAAGCGTAAATTGTATAGTAACCAGATGGATAAGTTGTTGGTACTGTAAGTTCCTGTACAGACTGCTGGTTGTTCTTGCTGTTTTCAATAACATCACCTTCAAGTCGAAGTTCCAGCTTAAGTCCTGTAGCTTTAGTAAATGACTGACCGTTTCGTTTTAATGTAAAGGTAATCTTATCATTATTCTTTATTGTTTCAAGGTTAGTGGCTTCATTCTGATTTACGGAAAGAATAACAGTAAATCCACCAACTTCAGGTTCTGTAATATTAACTGCCGGAATCTTAACAAGACCACGACCGGCGGTTGCACTACCTGTCAGGGCTTCATCAAAACCAATGTAATAGCCTGCATTATTGAGCTTGAACAGCTTGTATGGATCATTTTCAGATGTTAAATCGTCATAAATATCTTTATAAGACAACTGAAGTGGGCGATACTGAGTATTTGAAGTATATTCTGTTTCAAGAAGAATTGTATTAAGTGTTGGATTTTCATTTACTGTCTGAAGAACAACAAGTTCTTTTGCTGTGTATTCTTTAGATGGTGTATTTATGTCTTTGTTACCAAGTTGAACTTTTCCGCCTTCTTCAAGTGCGATATAGGTTTTAGCTGTTTGTACTGATTTTTTATTACCTTCTTCGTCTAATTCGTCTGTTTCGACTGTGATATCTTCACTATCAATAATTGTATTGCCGCCAAGAATTACTATACCTGTAGAAGCTACGTGGATTTTGTTTCTTTCGTCATATTTAGAAACTGTCTTTCCTATAAACTTAACATCATTCAAATAAAGCTTTGAGTTCTCGCCAACTTCTATGTCGCCTTCCTGGAGAATAAGATTTTGTAGTACTACAGTTGCATTATCTCCGATTTTGAGAACCTTTCCTTCTGTATCATCAGTTCCTGCTGTTATTGTGCGGGTTCCTGCTGTAGGAGTGATGTTTACGTAGGTTCCATCCGGAATAACAATATTATCTGTTAAATCGCTGTCCAGATAGATTGTATTTGCTGAATCACCTTTGGTTGAAAGCTTTTTGGCTGCGTGTGTAATTGTCTTGAAATGAGAGTTTGAACTACCATTATTGGTTTCATCATTGCTGTCTATTTTATCAGAAACATAAACGCGTGTACGCAAAACTTCAAAATCATATGTAACCGGATTCGAATCTGCAAATCCAACTTTATGTGTGTATACTGTTAATCTAAGCTTACCGCCTGGTAATTCTACAGGAGTGTAGTGCCCTGTAGATTTTAAAGTGTTTCCACTGTTATTAAGTCTAGATGATTGATTTGTCAGCTTTTGTTTTTGAGGGTGAGAACCTGAAGATTCTTCACAATCAAAGGAACTGGAGAAGAGTGGAGTAGTAATTTCATTACCATCAGCATCCGTTTCATCCTGTATTTGAGATACACTGTATTCAATTGTACACTTACTTGTATTTGAGTTCTTTGATTTCCATTTTGTATTAATGGCCTCTTTTGTACTTGCTAAATCGGCAGTCTGCACGCCGTCTATTTTTACTCGTGCACTATCTGGCAATTCGTCTTTAAGAAGTTCCACATTAGTTAATGAGTTTGGTTCGTCTATCTTTGTTTCATCGAACTCAAAGTTTTTTGCTTCTCCATTTACATAGTACTTATTCTGGATAATGCCGGTTGACTGGTCTTCAAACCAATAGGTACGTAGTGCTGGATAAAGATTAAAGGTTGCAAATGAACTTTTTGTGTCCTGAGCAATTTTTGTATCATTCGAAATAAGAATATCTTTAGAATCTGTAAAATATGGTTCTGCAAGCTTCTTTGAGCTTATGCTTGCTTCTGCCGGAGTTGATTTAAGATTCCAGTTATCTGCAAGTGTAAAGGTATATAGTACTTCGTTTGTTGTAAGCCCTTGATTTAGAGGAATATAAACAGGATTATCGCCAGGTGTAAAAACAGCTCCTGTTGGGGTGATGTTATTATCTTGAGGAATCCCTTTGGAAGTATCTGGTATTGATTGAGAGTCTTTGCTTAATGTAAAATAACCATTATCATCAACTGCAACTTTATATTTATATTCAAAATCCTGATTCTTTCCATAACCTGTTGATTTGATGTAAAGATGAGAAATATCCTTATGAATACCCTTTAAATCATCGTTTTTTGGCATGTTGAACAGCAAAACGTATTTATTCTGGCTTTCATCCAGATATACGATTGGTCCATAAACTGCCGGTGGAGCTGAATTGCAGACTATTTTCAAATCTGAATAGGTTTCAAACTCTACCTTTGTTTTTGGATGTCTAAGCTGTATTGTTGGTGATATATTATGCCCCATTTCTGTTTTATTCAGAAAATCTTTGGAGTAGGTAAGTGTAAGATAGTAGCTGTCTTTATCAATTTCAATTAATGCATAAGTAGGATTGGAGGTTTTTTCTGTAAGTATTACATAGGAAGCATCTCCTTCGAGATAATCAACATTTTCTTTAAAAAGACTGTCAAAAGAAACTGTTATAGAAGGATCTGTTGTTTGATATTCTGTTGAAGCTGTACTGCGGTATTTACTTGGTTCGCTTGGAGTAAGAATATAGTTTTGAGGATTTCTTAACCTGAACTTAATTACAAAATCATCATTCGAAGATATGCAGTAAACTTGTTTGCCGTTTGGATCTGTTATTGAGTAAGAATCCAGCTCTGTAAGACATTTATCTACAGCGGCTAATTCTGTATTATCCTTAAGGTATTTTTTTATATCTACAAAGAATAACTTGCAGGAGGTTGTTAATAAAATACAAACTAAGGCAAGTAGAGTAGAAATGACTGAAGAGATTTTAGAATGAGAATTATTCTTTTTTCTTGTGATCTGTTTAACCATTTTTATCCTCCTTCCCTTAGAATTGCCAGCCAACACCTATTCTTGGCTCTATATAGTATACCATCATTGGTGAATTTTTTCCTGTTTTTTTATTTTCTGAGTATGTAAATGCGCACAAAAAGTCGCTTCCAGCTTCAAAATAAAAACGTTTCCATCTATAAACTTGCAATGAAACTCCTGCATTCAGACAACCATCTGCTGACCATAACGGATCTGATGTATAATGAGGAAATACTAGGGTTAATCCTGAAAATCCGAATAAACCGCCTCCCGCATGAACGTCAAGGACCATTTTCCATGGCAGAGATTTTTTAAGTACAAATTGGCTTACAAAATCCAGATGCATAGAATAGGCTGGAGCTATAATTGTATAACTTTCTTTCCCATTTGCATAATTTGTATATTTTGCGCGGAACCAGTTTAATCCCAATGCAGTTCCAAAGAATACATTTGCAGTTTTGAATGGAATAAAGGTTACCCTTGCATCCAGACCAAGTGGCCAGAATACACCGGAACGATCATCACCACTAAAGAACTCAATGAGGGTATCATTATGATTGGCATCATTTACATCCTTTGTTTTATCAATATCCAGCAAAGCAACCGGTGAATAACCAACGGCTACGTCCAAATCCATTGGTTTTTTGAATGTAATTTTAATTGTACCGGAAGTATCGAACAGTCCACCAGGGTTTACGGCGCGGATATAGTAGGAACCGGAATCCAGAAGCTCTGGGTCAATTTTTATTCGGGAACGTTTGTATTCAGAATCTGTACTGAGAATCTTTGCCTGAATCTCGTAAATGTTGTTTTCAAGGGTAAAGATAGTGTCTGGACGCAGTTCCATTCCTTCTACGGTGAAAATACCGGTCTGCGGCTCTTCCAGATAAATAACTGTTGGAGAAACTGAAGTAATAATAGGGTGGTAAGTCTGTATAATTTCAAAGTTAATATATTCTGTGCTGTAATCCAGATAATTAAGGTAGTTATAGATGTTCAGATAATACCTGTATTTTCCGGCATTGAGTGGAAGCTCTACTTCGGTTTCTTTTGTATCGATAAACTGAATCTGAACATAATCGCCAAGTTCATCGTTGTACTGCTCAAGAACAAACTCGTAGCGGAATACATTTTTATTTCCCTGCCAGGTAAAACGCTGTATAAGTTCATTGTCATCATTTAAAAAATAAGAAGAATTGTCGGCAACAGGTTTTGTAGCTTGTGCAAAAGCCTTTGTTCCAACAAGGAAAATAAGTGAGGAAATTAGGAATGTCATAAAACGTCTGTTAAGCATTCTCATAATTTATTCCGTTACTTCTTCTTTTTCTTCTTTTTCTGTTTTTTATCTGTAATTTTTACTTTATCTGAAGTCTTTTTCTTTGCATTCTTAAGCTTTTTCTTTACGCTCTCCGACTGATCTTCATCCTGCGGTTCAACACCATAACGGATTTTAACTCTTTCATCTTCGGTTTTTACGTCACCAGGTTTGTTTCTAGGAATATCTACATTAAAGTCTGAGCGGGCTTCTGTTCCGCGTTGTAAAAGCATTCCCATAAAGTCTGTCTGAGCTTCAATTGTCCAATACCACTTACCGTTTGCTTTACCTAATGTGTTAGAGAAATCATCACCATCAAATAGATAAGTAGTTGTATCAGGATCAAAATCTTTTTCGAATACAGGAGTAGGGTCGTGGATATTGTATACCCTGAGAATATAGCGTGCAACCTCTTGTTTAAGCTCCTGCCACTCAAAGTTAACCTGCAATCCGTTTTCTATAATATAGTCAATATTGATTTCGGAATTAACCGGTGGTTTTACAAGCTTGGTTGCCGGAAGCTTAGGCATTTTCTTTACAGAGAACGAGTTCATTCCCTTTGAAGAAATATCCAGATTATCGATTGTCTGTGCAACAATCTTCCAATAATACTGACCTTCGTAAAGCTGCGGCATTTTGTTTGTGTATCTTGGTTTTTCAATAATCTTAAACTTGTAAGCTTCGTCACTGCCATCTTTGTAAATAATCAGCTGAGATTTTGAAGGCTCGTCTACAGAAGTCCATACAAAGTTTGCAGGAGTTTTAATAGCTTCTATACCGCCAAACTCAGTACCGTTTACAGGAAGAAGGAGTCTTACAGGCTTAAGCTTTTTAAGTCTGAACTTATAAGAAGAAAGATAACCAATTTCGCGCGATGCATAAGCTTTTTCTTCGCCAAAGGCCTGGAGTGTCCAAACATAATTTGTTTCATCAAAATTCCACATATCAAGCACATCTTTAACGTTGCCGTGTTCATCTGCTTCAATAAAGTTGCGCTCGTAAACAGGAGTTTCCATATTATCTTCTGTATAAAGCTTAATCTGGTAGTAATCTGCATTTTCAACAGTTTTCCACTGGAAGGTAAGCGGTATACCTTCACGAATAACCTCTCGGTTACCGTCAGACGGATACTTTGCAACCGGCGGATCAAGTGGAGGTACTACATTTACAGTTTTCATTTGAGTAGTAACTTCGGCATCTGCAATTTGAGTTGTAATTCGCCAGTAATAAGTTCCAGGAGTAAGCTCTCTACCAGTTACACTTGTATTTGTTGTTGTTTCGCTATGGATGATATTTGTAAACTGACTGTCTGTTGCCAGCTGGAATGTAGTAGGGTAAGGAATGTTTGTTTTCCAGCTATAACGTATATCCTGAGAACGGGATGCAGCAAGCCTGTAGTTTTCAGGCGGGAACAGGGTTCTCTGATCTGCACTAGAGTCAATTGCAATAAACTTGCGGATTTCAGAGGTTGCAGAGTTGCCTTCTACATCGTGGGTTGTAACCTGCCAGTACCAGGTGCCGTTTGCAATTTCCAGACGGGATGGATCAATGGTAAAGTAGTTGTCGGTTACCGAACCGCTTGTGTAAGGCTGTCCATTTGGTGCACGCTGCCAAACCCTGTATTCATAAGAAACTGCTTCCGGGTTATCCTTCCAGGAGAAATTAATCTTTTTGTAAGTCATCTGTCCGTTTACAGGGATTTTTGTACTTACAAGTCCATCCTGTAATGGCAGCTGTAATTCCGGCTTTTTAAGTTCTCCACTTCGGTTAATTCTGAATGAAGATACTTCTGATTGATTTGTTAATCCTATATTATTGATAGTGTAGTATGGAGTAACACGCCAGTACCATGTTCCTTCCCCAAGAGAAGAAATAATACTGGACGGCTGTGAAGCTCTTTGTACTACAACAGGATTATTCATGCTTTCGTTATTTGCAATTTCAAGTTCATAAGAGGTAGCTCTGTCGCTTTCAGACCATATAAATCGGATTCCAGGCTTTTTTGTTCTGAAAACTGCAACATAATCTGCTGAAGGAGCAATAATCTGTGGTTTTTGTGAATAATAAACGTTGATTTTTCCTTCTGCATATTCATCGCCGGATGTAATTCGCCACCAGTGAGTTCCTGGTGCCAACTCAACCATCTGACTGTAAGAATCGTTTACAAAAAATGACTGAACAGGAGTTGTCCTTCCTTTTGTTGCAAAAATCTCAATTAAAGCACCGTTTTCTGCATCACAATCCCATTTAAACTCAACAGTCTGCGGTTCTTCTACAAAAGTAAGCGTTTTTACATCCTTTAGAGGATAAATGATGGATAAATGCTTTTTCTGTACGTTACCGGCCTTGTCCATTGTGGCTGTCTGTCCGGCTTTAAGGTTTGCTTTTACTTCACCGGTAACTGTATCTGTAAGTGCAACCGTACCGCTCTGAACCTGAACATTAAGCTCTTTTGTTCCAGATGAAGTTGTGTCAGTTGCAACAGAAGCTCCTTTTTCAATGCTGACCATTGAAGTTCCAGATTTAATCTTCATGCCGGAAGTTTTACTTGTCTGAATCTCAATCTGTCCGCCGTCAAAATCAATTTCATTAGTACCGTCATCATTAAGACGAACCTGTGCAAGAGTGTTTTCGTACAGGTTCATTACGTTACCATCGTTAAAATAAATAGTTGCCTCAGACATTGGGGCAGTGCGGATAGTATCACCGTCATATATAGGAGAATGCTGTTGAAGACGATCCCAGATAAGATCATCTTCAAACTTTCGTTGAGCAGTTTTATATTTAAAAGTAATGGTAGCTATTTGTTCTTCGTTCTTCGTGAGTGCTTTGTTCAGAGACAGCCAGAATTGATAAACGCTGTATCCGCAACCAAACAGACAGAGGAGAACGAAGAAAATCTCAGCTAGCAGTGACTTTATTTTCCTCTGCGTCAAGGTTGACTCCTCCAAAGTCTGGTGTAGGGATTCCTAGCAGCGTTCGGACTTCAGCAAGCGTCTTAGGTCCCGTTGGTCCTATAGCTTTTCTGCAGTCCTCATCTACGACAAAATCAGGGTCGCTTGTTTTGAAAAACTCTTCTATATCAAAATTAGGCATGTTTACAACACCGTAGAAGTGCTGCTTGCCTTTACCTTTAACTTCAAAAGTAACAGGAATTACTTCAACAACAACTTCATCCTTAAGGAACTCGTCTTTTATAGTAAAATTGTTTTCCTTACAGCGGATATAGTCCATTTTAAGTAAGTTGTAGGTATCTTCTGTAATCAGCATGTCAGTACCGCAAGGCTTGTTTGAGCTTTCTGTTCGGGAAGCAAGGTTTACGGCGTCTCCAATAGAGGTAAACTCCATCTTGTCGTAAGAACCCATAAAGCCAACTGTTGCTCTTCCTGAGTTCAAGCCCGAACCGATTCTAATATGAGGCTTATACTGGGCCAATGGTTCGTTTGCATGTTCTTTTGTAAAGGCTTCTGCCTGCTTGTTGTATACCATAAGGGCATAGCGCATTGCAGTAGTAGCTTTAATTGCGCTAACGGCATCTGCTTTTACGTGCCTTGCATGAGCTTCTGCCATTTCTGCCTTTCCAGGTTCGCCATCTTTCATTTTTTCAAAAGAAAGGTCATCATCACGAAGAACGCCCCAGCAGGCCATAATGGCATCGCCTTCAAACTTATCTACGTTTCCGCCTGTAATGGTAATACAGTTTACCATTCGGCTCATGTAGTCATTTAAGAAGCTGATGATTTCTGCAGCCGATTTTTCACCAAATCTCTTGTTAAAACCATCGGAAATAGCTGTAAAGCCGCGGATATCACTGAAAAAGATTGTAATATCCTTAAGATGAGGGTTAAAGTCAATTTCTTTTCGTACAATAGCCTTTGCAACACCCTTATTTGTAAGTCGTGAAATTGTATTTAAGATTTCCCGCTCATCTTTTGTAGACTGAATAAGAACTCCAATTTCATCACGGCGACGCTTTTTTGCTTTAAGCTTATCGAACAAATCTGTGTTGAAGTTACCGATTTTTATTTCTTCTGCAATATCACGGAGTCTTCTAAGTGGAACACTAAGTGTTTTAGAGAATAACCAGATAAGTAGAACTGATACAAACAGAATTGCCAGTGTAAGGTAAATATTCTGTTTTGTCTGGTTTGTTACAGCCTTTAATGCAACATTTTTTTCTATTAAAGTAATTACACCAGCATCGGCCATAGTAATCTTGCAGTAGGCACCAAAATATTCTTTTCCATCAAGGTCTGTAAAGATTATCTGTCTGTTTTCGTCGTTATTTGCCCTCATTTGTTCTACGAGTGGCAGCTTAGCCATACTTGCGCCTGCTTCCAGAAGGTTATAGTCAGGATGAACAAGTAAATCGCCTTCGTGATTTATCATAAAAGAAAGATTTAAGTTACCGGTTCCAAAAGTGTTTGAGAGGGAATCGCTAGAAAAGAGGATTACTACAGCCTGATTAAGTCCGCTTTCACGCCATGGTAAAAAGAGGGCTAGAATTGGCAGTTTAAATATCGGTGCTGCATTGAAAATAAAGGATTCACCGTTTTCTGTGCGGGTAATATCTTCCTGATGTTGAGAAAGAAACTCTGTAATAAGCTCTGGTTCAATTTCGTTTGAGATAAAGAAGCGGTTATTAATAAGTTCTTTATCGCCGGGAATTATTACAGAAGCAATAGATTGATTTCGTTCAAAGAAAAAGGCTGAGGTTTGGCGCGAAAGAATACCAGAAGAGCCTGCTGCATTAAGCATATCAAGCATAAGAAAGACATTTGAACGCAAGGAGTTCAATTCGTTTTCAGTTGTAGAGGCAGTTCTCATTGTGATTGTATGATTGTTATCTTCTGCTGTAAGCTGAACTTCAGCTCCTACAAAGTAACTAACAAGAAACGTCAAGCTTCCCAAAGAAATAATTACGAGAGCCGAAATGATTAGTACAAGTTTTAAGCCTATTGAAGTTCCATAACGCTGTTTTTTCTTTTTTTCGTCTTTTTTATTACCCATGTTCGCCACTTTTTACTCTTTTTCGTATAAATATCCCAATGATATAACTTTATGATTATACCATACGCAAATATAACTGTCAAAAAATCTATTTTTTTTAAAAAAAAGAGTTCCTCTCTTAAAATATCGGCAGTTTTTTTCTCTTTCTTTATTTGATTCTTGATAAAAAAAAATAGTGTGGTAAGATTATATATTAAGAGGATTTCGGAGCTTTGCTCTTTAAGATTCTCAAATTACTTTATCAGGAGCGCGTATGAAAAAATTATTTGCAGTACTCTTTGTTGCAGCTGTTATGGTTGCAGGTCTTTTCGCAGAAGAGTTTCCAAAAGGCACTTGGACAGACCCTAATTATGATGCGGAATGGGTAATCGGTCTTGATATGAAGATTGACCTTTATGATGCTACAGACGGAAGCTTAATCTATTCTTTCACAAAAGATAAGATTCAGGATCAAAAGCTCGATGTAACAAAAGAAGGCCTTGTTTATCAGTTCAGCTGTAAAGAAACTCACAGAAAATATTACTTTATAAAACCTGCTAAGCTTGTTCCAGATGCAAATCTCGTTCTTAAAATTGACCCTGACTGGACAACAGAAGACTACAAGGTTGATATAAAGTTTAAGAAATAGGTTTTCGTAGTGCCTGAATCCTTTCTATAAGGGATGGGTGCGAAAAGTTCCAGAAAACATATATTTTTGGGGGAAGAAGCTCACTCAGGTTTTCACTGTTTAATTTTATCAGTCCTGAGATGAGGTTTTCCCCTGTACCACATACCTTTGCTGCATAGGCATCTGCGGCAAACTCATCCTTCCTTGAAAAATAATTAACAAGTGGCGATATTATTTCAGAAACAGCACCATAAAGCATTACTGCAAGATACAGTCCTATAAACTGAGCAGAACCTATTTCTGCGGTAGAAATCGTATTAAAACCAAAAGCAGCATAAAGCATTGGAAGTTGTGCAAGCTTATAAAGGGCAAACATCAAGATAAACTCCAGTGGAATTACCAGAATAAGTTTTTTTGTGATGTGCTTTAATTTAAAATGTCCAAGCTCGTGTCCTAAAACAGAAGCAAGTTCATCCGGGGTAAGTGATTTTACAAGAGTATCATAAAGTACAATCCTTTTTGTTTTTCCAAAGCCTGTAAAATAGGCATTACTGTGACCGCTTCTTTTAGATTCGTCCATAACAAAGAGGCCACCGTTTTTAAAGCCTGTTTTTTCAAGAATTGCTGTTATTTTGTCTTTTACTTCTCCTTCTGGCAGTGGCTCAAACTTATTAAATAGAGGAGCTATAAACTTTGGATAGATAATCTGCATAATAAAAGTAAAAGTAATTAAGACTGCTGCAAGAATAAACCACCAGCTTTGTGGATATTTTACAAAGAATAGAGATGCGGCAAAGGTTAAAAAGGCTGCAAGAAGAAGAGAGAGTGCAAGACTTTTAATCTGGTCGGTAATCCAAAGCTTTATGGTCATATTGCTAAAGCCGAACTTCTTTTCTGTATGGAACTCACGGTATAAATCAAAAGGAATAGAAATTATAGAAGCTGGTATTGAAGAAAGTATCATAAATAATAGAAAACAAATAAAGCTTTTTCCTACTGTCTGGGGGATTCCGCAAAGCCAGGTGCAGATTGTTTCAAAAATAAAAGGATAAAAGCCAGAAATAACCAGTAAAAGCTCAAGAACCATTGTACAAAACGAAGAGGGGATGTATTGAAAATACTTTGCATTCTCATATCGGCAGATTTTACTAAGCTTTTCTGTGTCAAAAAGCTCTGCTGCTCCTGGAACAGACTTTATTTCCTCGGGAAGTGTCCCTCCATTCTTGCATCTGGCCTTGTAATCAACAAACTCAAGAAAGTGATTAATCAAAAAGCTTACTGTAGTACCAATCAGAAAAATCAGTACAAAGGGATTTGAGAATTGAACAGCTGTTTTCATTGTTTCACCTTTTTATTTTACTTCGCAGACAGATTTCCGCTCAATCAAGCGGCATGGTAATCTTTCATCGTGGTTTTCGTATTCGGCATCTGCACCGTTTATTTTCTGTAAAAGTACATAAGCGGCGGCTCCACCAATTTCGTAAAGCGGAATTGCCATTGTTGTAAGAGGTGGAGTAAGAAAGTCTGCTATTTCCCTGTTATCAAAGCCTGCAACTGCAATATCTTTGCCCGGAACTTTGCCAATTTCGTAAAGATAATCGTAGCAGCCGGCAGCCATAAGGTCGTTAAAGCAGAAAATTGCGGTAAAATCGTTTGATTTTTCAAAAAGCTTCTGGCAGGCAAGGTATCCGTTTCCGCGGCTCCATTTTCCGGCTTCAAAAAGCTTTTTGTCAACAGAAAGTCCGGCTTCCTTCATTGCGCGTTCAAAACCAACAAGTCGGTCATGACCATGTAAATCCTGTTCTTCACCGGCAATTATTGCAATCTTTTTGTGTCCCTTGCTTATAAGATACTTTGTCATATCGTAACCGGCAGTTTCATCATCAATACGTAACGACGGGATTTTACTGTTTGACTGGAATGCATAAGAAATTACGATTGGAACTGGAAGATCTGTCGGAAAATAATCAACATCATGAGCGTGTGCGGCAACATAAATAATACCGTCTACTTTTATAGAAAGCATTTCGTTTACCGATGCCATAACTACATTTTTGTAATCTTCTGTATAAGGCTGATTTCCCCATTTTGAATAAAGTCGGAGAGTTTCTATAATTGCTTTGTAATTTTTACTTTCAAGATAAGTTAAAACGCCTTCAATAAGGGCAGGTGAGCTGAAAGCTGAAAGTTCGTCTATTATCAATCCGATTGTTTTTGTCTTTGATGCGCGCAGGCTTCGTGCAATGTAGCTTGGCCGGTAACCGGTTTCTTTAATTGCCTGTAAAACTTTTTGTTTTGTTGCCTCTGAAACGTTTGTTTTGCCATTCAGTATGTTGGAAACAGTTGCGATGGAAACGTTGCAGCGGGCGGCTAATTCTTTTAGTGTTATCATACTGTAGATAGTAAAACGTTATACGTATTTTTTCAATATGTTCTTAAAGCTTCCGTATTATAAATCATTTATACAAAAAAAGAATGTAGTTACGTTGCAGCCTGTCTATCAAACTGCTAGCTGCAATGAACTCTTACTTAACAAATACTTTTATTAAGCATTTTGCAGATGCAGTTTGTAGCCAGTCTTCCACTTCACTACATTCTTTTTACACATTTCCCTTTATAATCCGGGACTTTATTTACTATCCACTATTTACTAAAACTTAAAGCCTTAGTACATTCCGCCCATGTCTGGAGCTGGAGCGGCTGGGGCTTTTGGTTCTGGGATATCGGTGATGGCACATTCGGTTGTGAGGACTGTACCGGCAATAGATGCGGCGTTCTTGAGGGCAGAGCAGGTTACCTTTGCAGGGTCGATGATTCCGGCATCAAGCATATTTGTCCAAACAGCTTTTCTTGCATCAAAACCAATTCCTTTCTTTTCATTCTTAGCGCGTTCAGCAATAACGGCACCGTCAAGACCGGCATTTTCTGCAATCTGGCGGATTGGTTCTTCCAGAGCACGGCGGACAATCTTAAATCCAACCTTTTCGTCTTCTGTAAGGTCCGCAGGAATTGTATCGAGTGCTTTTGCAGCTTCAATCAAAGCCATTCCACCACCAGTTACAATACCTTCTTCCAAAGCAGCACGTGTAGCGGCAATTGTATCTTCAACGCGGAACTTCTTTTCCTTCATTTCTGTTTCTGTGTTAGCACCGACGCTGATTACTGCAACACCACCTGCAAGCTTGGCAAGTCGTTTCTGCAGCTGTTCCTTATCGTAGCTTGAAGAAGATTTAGCAATTGCGTTCTTAATTTCTTCAACACGCTCTTTAATAGCCTTCTGAGTTCCTGCACCGCCAACGATTGTTGTATTGTCTTTGTCAATCTTAATTGATTTTGCTTTACCAAGAACATCAATATCACAAGATTCAAGTTTAAGACCAACTTCTTCGCTAACAACTGTACCGCCAGTCAAAATTGCGATATCCTGGAGCATATCCTTTCTTCTGTCGCCAAAACCAGGAGCCTTAACTGCACAGCAGCGGATTGTACCACGGATTGTGTTCAAAACAAGAGTTGTAAGAGCTTCGCCGTCAACATCTTCACAGATGATTACAAGTGCGCGTCCTGCATTTGCAACCTTTTCAAGAATAGGAAGCAAATCTTTCATTGCAGAAATCTTCTTGTCGTAAATCAAAACATAAGCATCATCAAAATCAGCTTCCATTCTTTCACGGTCTGTTACAAAGTATGATGAAATGTAACCGCGGTCAAACTGCATACCTTCAACTGTATCAACAGTCATTTCCATGTTCTTTGACTCTTCTACAGTGATTACGCCGTCTTTTCCAACCTTTTCGATAGCATCAGCAAGCATTTTTCCGATTTCAGCATCGTTGTTGGCAGAAATTGTAGCAATGTTTGTAATATCATCAGCACCTTTTACAGGTTTTGCATTCTTTTTAATTTCGTCTACAGCAATTTTTACAGCTTTGTCCATACCGCGTTTAAGCTCAATAGGAGTCATGCCTGCTGCAACAGATTTTACACCTTCGCGAACAAGGGCATAAGCAAGAACTGTAGCTGTTGTTGTACCGTCACCTGCATCATCATTTGTCTTGCTTGCAACTTCGCGTACAAACTGAGCACCCATGTTTTCAAACGGGTCTGCAAGTTCAATATCCTTTGCAACAGAAACACCATCCTTTGTGATTGTAGGTGCGCCGTATTTTTTATCAAGCATTACCATTCGTCCGCATGGTCCGAGGGTAACTTTTACAGCCTTTGAAATCTGCTCAACACCAGAGAGCAGTTTTTTTCGTGCATCTTCGCTAAACATTAATTGTTTTGCCATTTTAATACCTCTAT
>JAEEGJ010007138.1_pt1 | contig 32489 bp, 29 predicted proteins | sample 8958761 | NCBI WGS metagenome assembly JAEEGJ01 (sample SAMN16246546, study PRJNA631951) | gut metagenome | biome: gut microbiome; feature: rumen; material: RS-attached | host: Bos | place: Iran: Karaj | collected 2018-10
CGTGTTTAACATCGAGAGTGTGGAAGACAGTTCTGCAGTCTTCAAAGTCTTCGCCACCTCGAAGCAAGACGTACGCATCGTGCTCCGCAAGGATAATGGCGACGTGCTTTACGACAAGCAGCACACGCTGAGTCCTGAGGCAGTACTTACAGAGACAGTAGCGTGTCCGAAAGTTTTGCTTTCAGAACTCACCTTCGAAATCTGCAAGCAGTTCCCCTATGGCGAGCGTACCGTACTCCACTGGCATGCCGAGGCCGACGACATCCGTCCTATCCCCGACAGTGCCGAGGCTGCCCTGCTGCCTGAGCAGATCAAGACCAACGAGCAGTTGCTCATCACTGGTCGCCATCTGGAACAGTATCGCCACGCTACCTGGAATCCGCTCGACTACTATGAGGAGGCCCTACGTCGTGATCCGAATGATATCCGTTGCCTGAACGCTATGGGTCTGTGGTTCATCCGCAAGGGTCGTTTTGCAAAGGCCGAGGGATATCTACGCAAGGCCTATAAGCTGTCTATCAAGCGCAATCCAAATCCATACGATAGCGAGCCCCTTTATAACCTCGCTCTTGCTCTCAAGTATCAGGGTAAATACAGCGAGGCTTATGAGTTGTTCTGGAAGGCCACATGGAGCAAGGGCTGGGCTGATGCCGGCTACTTCGAAGCCGCCAAGATTAGCGTGATGCAAGGCCGCTATGAGGATGCCCTCGACGAAATCAACCGTTGTCTGAACAACAACTGGCACAACCACAAGGCTCGTGCCCTGAAGGCTTCCATCCTTCGCAAACTCGACAAGAAGGCCGAGGCAATGGCCCTCATCGAGGAGTCGTTGAAGTTTGATTTGTTTAATTATGGTTGCCGTTACGAGCAGTATCTGCTGACGAAGGATGCTGCTGCGCTAGCAGAGATGAAGGAGATGTTGCGCAAGAGCGCTCAAAACTATGACGAGGTCGCCCTCGACTATGTTGCCGCCGGTCTCACCGATGAGGCCCATGCTATCTGGCAGATTGCCATCGAGGAGGGTGCTACTACCCCGATGACTTGGTACTACTTGGGGGAATACAACAAGGCTGAGCAGGCAGATTCACTCTATTGCTTCCCCAACCGTGCTGAGGATATCATCGCTCTAGAAACTGCCAAGGAGAAGAACCCGAAGGGTGCTAAGGCACCTTACTATCTGGGCTGTCTCTACTATGCTGCCCGTCAGTACGATTTGGCTATCCAGAATTGGGAAGCCTCTGCCCGTCTCGATCCTAAGTTCCCAACTGTATGGCGCAACCTCGCTTTAGCTCGCTTCAATAAAAGCCTCCCCCTACCCCTCCAAAAGGAGGGGAGCACAAAGGCGCAGCAGTCCCCCCTCTCCTTGGAGGGGGCTAGGGGGAGGCTGGCACTCGAATACATGGAGAAAGCCTTCCATCTCGATGAGAACGACGAACGTGTATTCATGGAACTCGACCAGCTCTACAAGCGTCTACACCGTCCACATGCCGAGCGTCTGGCCTTCTACGAGCAGCATGCGGAACTCATTGAGCGTCGCGACGACCTCGTGCTCGAAAAGGCTACTTTGCTCAACATGCTGGGACGTTATGAAGAAGCCAAGGAGATCATCGACAACCGCACGTTCCATCCGTGGGAAGGTGGCGAAGGCAAGGTGAGCGGACAGTATCAGATGTGCCGCCTGGAGATAGCGAAGCAACTCTTGCAGAAGGATGCCAAGGATGCGCGCGCCAAGCAACTCCTCGAGGAGTGCTTGGTGTTCCCACACCACTTGGGCGAAGGCAAGCTCTATGGTGCTCAGGACAACGACTTCCTCTACTTCCTGGGACGTTATGAGGAGGGCACCGTAGGCCCTACCGAGCCCGCAGCCGCCATGTACTACAACGATGCGAAGCCCGACAAGATATTCTATGCCGCCCTGTGCTACCGCAAACTGGGTCAGGAGGATAAGGCCCGCTCGCTGTTCAACAAGCTCATCAACTACGGCAAGCAGCACATCTTCGACCACATCACTATGGACTTCTTCGCTGTCTCGCTGCCCGACCTGCTGGTATGGGAAGGCGACCTCGACGAGATGAACGTCATCCACTGCAAGTACATGCTCGCCCTCGGCTATTACGGCATGGGCAACAAGGAGAAAGCCTTAAAGTATCTTGAAGAGGTCGAAGCCCTCGACAACAATCATATAGGTGCACGCCAGTTCCGCACACTGATTACTGCCTCTCTTTGAGGCGGTAATCGGTAGGCGACATGCCCATGACTTTCGAAAACAGTCGCGAGAAGTATAGTGGGTCTTCAATGCCTACCTTATAGCAAATCATGTTGACTTTCAGGTCCGTGGTCTTCAGCAGTTTGCAGGCATGTTCCACCTTCAGCCGATTGAAATAGCTCAGTGGGCTCATGCCTGTCTTCTTCTTGAACACCGTTGAGAAGTGGCTCTGCGAGTAGCCCACATATCGCAGTACCTCGGCCATCGTGATGCGGTTCTCAATGTTCTCTCGCATATAGTGAATGGCCTGCTCCACGATGTCTTTCTCCGCACTGGCCTTCGCCCTGCGGAACTGTCCCAAGTAGCGCATCGATGCCAGAAAGTGACTCAACAGACTGCTAGCGTAGCGCAGGTCCTCGATACTATCGCCGAAGTGCAGCGTAGTCAGTATCTCGTCGAAAATGTTGATGCGCTCGCTGATGCGCGACTGCATCGTTACGTTGATGGTCTGCGGCGTGGCGGCACCCTCAGCAAAGACGTGAGCCGCCTTTCCACAGAAGTGTAACCAGTAGACAGTCCAGAAGTGTCCTTCAGTAGACCCATACTCATGCGGTTTGCCAATGGGCAGGATGAAGTACTGATTCTTCTTCACCTCATGTCGTTTACCGTCCACCACGTAGAATCCGCTGCCATCCACACAATAGATGAGCACATACTGGCCAACCCCCTTCTCCCTGATGCGATGGTGATGTTCTGCCTTGGGGTAGTAACCAATGTCCGTGATAAACAGCCCTTGACAAAAGTCGTCCTGCTCCTCCAGCTCCACAATCGCTGGCGGAAGCACCACCACCTGCTCACCTTGAAATCCGTCTTTCTTTCTGATCATACCGATGTCTTAATTTGCCACATCCGTTTGCAAAATTACTACTTTCCTACCAATATAGTATGCAAAATACGAAAATGTTACACCTTTTGCCTACTTTTTTTCTATACGTGTCAGCGGAACTGTCCCTATTGTCACAAAGGTACTGCACGTTGCCATCGTTAATAGATCGCCAGCCCGTAGCAATTGATAGGCTGGCGATAACATATAAGCATAAAGCAGGCTGAAATCAATTGTCTTCAGCCTGCAATGTTAAATATCAGAATGAATCGTGTAGGAAACAGATACTGTCACCTGTTTCACGGGCACTCATTCAGACCTCTTTGGAAAGAACAGACGATAATGTTTATCCTATACTCAGCGAGGTATTTCATGAAAATATCTCGCTGATTTCTTTTTTGTTTCCAAATAGTTTTGTATCTTTGCAAGATGGTTTTATCAATTAGTATCTTTGCAGAGGCATAAACACTACAACTCCTTGATAACCTTGAACTGCTTCCGTTGTGATTTGCTAAAAAATTAGTATCTTTGCAGAGGCATAAACACTTTCTCTACCATTGACTGAATCTCACTCTTTGTTGTGATTTGCTAAAAAATTAGTATCTTTGCAGAGGCATAAACACTGAACAAATTACTGACTTGCGTCAGCAACGTGTTGTGATTTGCTAAAAAATTAGTATCTTTGCAGAGGCATAAACACTAATCCTTAGAATTTAGTTGATCAACCTTACGTTGTGATTTGCTAAAAAATTAGTATCTTTGCAGAGGCATAAACACTCGCCACTGGCACACAGCTGACACAGACAGCGTTGTGATTTGCTAAAAAATTAGTATCTTTGCAGAGGCATAAACACTGAAGTATCATGATAGTCTAAAACAAGCTCCGTTGTGATTTGCTAAAAAATTAGTATCTTTGCAGAGGCATAAACACTTACTTATCTGGAAGAGTTCGACAGAACTGGGTTGTGATTTGCTAAAAAATTAGTATCTTTGCAGAGGCATAAACACTTATGCAGCAACAGCAGTGACGGCTATCGTGTTGTGATTTGCTAAAAAATTAGTATCTTTGCAGAGGCATAAACACTGAAGCCGGTTACGGTGTGCCGTTTAGATTCGTTGTGATTTGCTAAAAAATTAGTATCTTTGCAGAGGCATAAACACTACGATTAAGAAAATGCACTGAATGCCAGAAAGTTGCAAAGAAAATTAGAAAGAAAAAAATGCCACTGCAAGAAAGGCGGATTCCACGATAAGAATGGAATTCACCTTTTCTAATATTCTAAAATAACTCCAGCTGCTGTCCCGGCGCATTCGGTTGTTGAGGCTTGGTGCCAAAGAACAATTCTATATTGCCAAATTGTTTGTCAGTGATGCACATAATGCCTACTTTGCCAAACTCTGGTAACATAGCCTTGATTCTTTTACGATGTACTTCCGCATTTTCCATGCTGGCACAGTGGCGCACGTAGATGGAGAACTGAAACATGGTAAACCCATCTTCAATGAGACGCTTGCGGAATTTCGTATATTCTCGAATATCTTTCTTCGTCTCTGTTGGCAAATCGAAAAGCACTAAGAGCCACATAACCCTGTATTCGCTAAATCGTTCTGCAATCATGTTAAATCGGGATAAGCGATTTTTCGTAGTTCACCACTGAAGCATTTGTAAAGAGAGGCTGTCGTTTGTGCTACACCAACCATCAGAGGACTCCGCTTGCCACCGATGACAATGTCAAGGGTAGGGATGGAGAGTAGTTCAGCCTTGATGTCCTTAGAGAGTTCCACGTCTACACCATATTGCTCCGTAATCTCATAAACCAATCGATCTACATAGGGCCGATAAGGTTCCATGATGTCGTCTGCCAAGCAGTAGGCATTATACAGATTATGGTGATGAATGCCCAGGGGTGGGAGTAGACCGCTTGCTACCAATGAACGGGCCACCACCGCACGAAGGATGGCATATCCGTAGTTTAACAGATTGTTAGGCGCAACACCTTCGCGTTCCCTGATGAATCCAGGAATATGCCCAAACAGATTCTTCCAATAATAGACTGCTGCACGAGCTTCATAGTTGTCTGGGTCGCCACTGCGTACATCATTCGCCCATGCCTGCATGCATTTCGTTTCAGCATTAGAACAGAGGTTCAGTACTGCAGCTTGATTCCTGATTTTCTGTTGCATGGTTTGCTGCCAGAGTTGCTTTCGCAAGGGCAAGGAAGCATCGAGTTGTTCTCGGAATCGTTCATTCTGAGTGGTGTTGCCCACTAGTGGTAGTAGCAGACCAACAGGCATGTGGCTTGAGTCACATGTGATGACTGCGCAGTTGTTTTCGAGCATTGCTTCCAATGCTCCTTGTGTAATCGTAATCTGCTTGTTGTCCAACACAACTACACCAATATCTTCTATAGGACGAGTGACCTCAGCAGACTTTTTGAAGTCTGCTGAGAGGTCCTCGGCTTTTTCTACTTCTGGAAGTTTAATCACCAGTTGGGCATCTCTCAATGAGAGATAGGCAGGATTGCTAAAACATAGGGGCTTTTTAATCATAGGCTATTGGTACTTCATCCAATCTTTATAATATTCCCAAGTCTATCAACTTTTATGGGGACACAGGTATCTTTTATCATTTCGCCTGTAATTGCACGAGGACTTTTTGAGCACTGGCTACCAACTCCAAATTCATCTTGAATCGGATATGATATTCCCATCTTCTTTTGGTCAGTAAACTTTATTGAGAATAAAACATCAGCAGAAGAATATGGTACAAAATTTCCTTTATTCAGATTTGGATCAATGAACTTATAAATTCGTCGTTTGTCAACTGTCATTGTCTTCTTATATAGATCATCTTTTGTTGGCAAATATACCAAGTCATTAGGAGAAAGAATAAATAATAGTTTTGCATCATTAGATACTAAATCTTTTTCTTTTAAATATTGCTCTATATTGTAATTCCAATTCGCTCCAAATTTCTTTTGGCACTCAATCATAAGTGGCAATGGAATAGTAAGGAAGGAACGTGCTATTTCAGTTTTCCCATTTTCTTTATTTGTAACCTCAGTACCAAATACAGCAAAGAATAAGTTCGTTCCTTTTGCCGCTTCCACAAATTTCTTACCCTTATTGCCAGTTTGTCCTATAGCGAATTTATCTGCTTTCTCATAAACACGAACTTTAAGAATAGGTTGATGAAACTTACCATTATTCAAGGCCACAATATTGCGGTTCATTTCGTCAATACCATCAGGTGAGAAGGCCAATTCGGTATTGTTACCTTTCGTCTCCAGATGAGCCAAGAGAATCTTTTGGATACCAGTATCGGTAACGCTCTCTAGGATCTTCTTTTGGTCAAAAGAAACGTCAAGAGGTTTACGTGTGGCAAAATAGCGTTCCTTGGGTTCGCCGTTTCTCTTTTTCTCATCTTTTGTAAAATAGTAAACTTCTATCTTTGCAGGATCAATATCAGACCAAATGTCCTTATTGTCTTCAACATACTTTTTAATAAATTTGATATCCCTGTCTTCACCCAGAAGTTCTTTTACCTTTCGTTTAAAGTCCTTGTTAACAATGCTATCAGGTTTCTTGAGTGCTTCATTCAGAGATACGGTCTTCTTTTTACGCAGATTCACTTCACCAAATACAGTATCTTTGTGCATAGACTTTCGTATGGCCCAACTATCACCATTTGCCTGTTTCTGATATTTTTTCTTTCCATTTTCATCATAATGAAGATAATTGTTTGTAGTCCTATTAATGACACGAAGATTCTGTTTAAAGCTAACAATAATATTCTGTAATACTTGTTTTGCATCGGTAGTGAATGATTGCCAAGGCATTAGAAACTCTTTGGCAACTTCAATTTCTTTACCATAACCGTTAATGGCTTTTTCAAAACGTCTGAGTTTCTTCTGTAACTGGTAACGATTGGCATTATGCTTAGAGTGGGCAGCTTCATTGTTGAGCAGATTTACGTGGTCACGTGTAGCACAAGCAATGACTATTGCGTCCATTGCATGATGACGATGATCAATACGTTTTTTGTTGAACCCCTTTTGTAGCTCTAATGGCATGTTTGGGATTTCATGCCCCTCGCTGTTCAGCGTTGTGAAGTTTCTGGTTCCTGTTAATTCATTTAAACGTTGGAAGCGAGGAAGAATAATAGAATTCCAGACATCATTCATTCCCCAGTCCTTTTTCAGTCGATCAGTGACAGAGCCGTTACATGAAATAAGGTTCTTTGAAACAGCCTCCGGTTCATACTCTCCATTGCTTTGCTTTACACGAACAATATTTGAAAGTAATCCCTTGACAACCTTACTTATATAGCGGCTATCGTTCATTTGTCGTTCAATGAATCCGTCGGGGATGTCTTCCATTAAGAGCTTCTTCATTTTGAGTCTATCGCTTGCATAGAAATCTTTCACAAGTTTTTCATATTCCTCAGCAGATAGAATCTTTACACTCTCTCCTTGACTTAATTGCACAATCTGACCTGCACAATTCTTGATGAACTCATAGCCAAGTTGGCGATCTTTCAACTTATTAACTTCTGCCTCACATATCACCTTATTACTAAAAGAATCATCAAAATATCGAGACTGTGGAATTACATGCTCTATCTCGTATGCAGGGGTAAAAAGTTTGGCTAAAGGAATCATCTTCCCTGTATATGGAGACCTGTATTTTTGTTCCAACCAACATTTGTAACGGATAACATCCGATTTCGAAGGTTGGGCAGTTTTCGACATTTTAGAGACAAACTCATATTCTGTGTCTTCTTTGGTAAGGTTGTCTAGTGCGTTTTCTTCATATATCCTCAAAATATCTTGCTGACTTGGGGAATATGGACGGACATTCTCAATGCCTAGTTCTGGATTCAGGAACTCCATAAGCAAGGCTTTAATACGAAGATTTGTATTTTCATTCTGCTGAATCCGTTCTGTCATCTTCTTTCGCTTGTCGGCAGGATTTTTCATTTCTCGCCCCAATTCAACATGTATCTCATCTATTTGCGCTTCTTTTTTCCAAATGTCACGAACAGTACGCAACGTTTCTGTTATGACTTGCTCTACTATAGGATTACGAAGAGAGTGTTGCTTGAAAGAATTCAGATAACAATCTATATCTTCTGGCTTCTCCCATTTCTCAATTTCTTTTGCCTCTGAATGACGATTATATACAATATAACAAGCCAACCAAATAGGTAAGCCCTTGAATTGTTCGATACCGGTTAGGGAGATGGATTTTTCGCGAACGCGATTTTTTATTGTTTCGTCGTATTCACCAGTGATGATCTTATCAATTCGCTCCAGCGTCTTGGCATCAATATTATTTTCTTTCCAATACTTACCCATTCGTATTAGTGGAAGCAATTTGCGAATAGCTTTCTCGGAATACGAACCATAATCCTTCTTGTAAGGTTTCATTTTAGAGAAAACCTCAACAAAAGTATTACCTAGATTATTCTTTTCCGCAAAGGTCTTCAATGCTTTGTTAATCTCTATCTTATCCTCAACGGAGTATAGGATGTGCCATAAAGCCATTTCTATTTCGTGGGTTAGAAAACCTGAACCTATATTGCATTTATCTAACCCATTAATAATTGAAGCCCTTGTTTCGTTACAAGGATATTCCTTCTCCTCAACATAATTCCATCGATAAGGATAATGATCCTTGCCCTTCTCTTTCTTTATTTTGAAGTACGAGTTGAGTAGTGTATCTTGCTTTATGGAACTTCTATCATTGAGCCAATCAAAGAGATTTACGTAATCATCTTCGGTCTTAAGAAATTCAGTAGTAACATCTACATCTGTCTGCAACTTTCCTGTAGCTACATTATTAAACAAATCCAGTTGTCCATCACTAACAAAGCGCTCTCGTTGAATGATTCGTAAGTTTTGAACGAACTGCCATAGCCTAAATTCTTGGAAAAGCGGATTTGACTTAGCAATACATTTGATTGGATAAACATTTCCATCTTTGTCTTTATGATATTCGTAAGGGCAATTGTCTATAAGCGTCTTTTTGCTCTTCAATGGACGCTGATAAAACAAGATATCGTTAACGAACAGATTGACAAAGTCTGGTTTTGCAAGATTGCTACGATGAGCTTCGTTGTTTGGATAAAGCTCCTCAATGCATCTTTTATAGAGTTCTGTATCTTTTAACTCTGGAATTAATTCCTTTTGAATTCTCAAAATTTGGATTAGTTCATCCTTATAGTATTTTCTTTCAACAGTACGAACGAGTTTCCCAATAATCTTTTGATTAGGATTTTGTAATAGGGTATCATAGATATAACAGCCAACAGTTTTATTGCTGTTTTCAATATCAAACTCAGTTTTTTTCTTTATCAAAGTCCAATCATCTTCCTTTGGCATGCGAAACGAACGTTTCACGTTTCCCTCTTTGTCCCTTTTGGGAGAACCATCTTTGTCTAGATCTGTAGTAACGATGAATTCTTTGAATTTTCCTACCCAGTCAAGATCATATCGGCTTGGACGTCTGTATATCATTCCATTCTCAAGATATACATTATACCAAATATCATCACCTTTCTTCTCATTGGTAGCTTCAACTCGTACTACCTTTTGAGAAAGAAACTCAACTCGCTTTGTGTTGTCTTCTTCCTCTTCTTCTCCACGTAATTGATAATAGCCGCGCTTTTGGTTAAATTGCAACAATAGCCATGCAAGTTCCTCTTTAGAGATTCTTTCATTCAAGGCTTTTTTACGGAGATAGTAGAGCGTCCAATCGTATGGTACTTTCTTTCCATCAGCCACCAGTTGAGGTTGATGGAGTGCAAAGTCTTTCAGCATTTCTTGGAAAGAATCTTGGAATAAAAAAGTGTACCTCCCGTTCTCTCTCTTTATCCAAGCTATCTTGGGCTCACTTTCATCAATGAATTTTCCAAAGTCATCAATCTTGTTTGCGAAATGAGTTGGTAGAAAACCTAAGGTTTTTAATACGCGAAGCATTCTTTCACGACGCAATAGACTGCGTTCATGTATACGACGAACCATCCTAAGTCTGGTTCTTTCTGCTGTTTGAGAGATAGAATTTCCTTTGTCAAAATCACCCAAAATGTCTGCAGACATCGGAATAATTCTACTTCCTGCCGAACTAATGCTAATCGGTTTTAAATATGATGTGTTATTATCGCGGGCTATTTCGTCTGCATTAACCACAGCCCATCCAATACTATTTGTTCCCAAATCAAGTCCAAGAATCTTTTTCATATCTATCGTTTTTCGGTTATTATGCCACAAAAGTACAAATTTCTTTTGAAATATTTGGTACTATCAAAGAAAAAGTTTATCTTTGCAGTACTAATTTTTAGCAAATCACAATAAGGATTATTCCGTTGTGAAAACATTAGGTCCTGGTCCATCGTCCTCAACGGTGGACTTTTTTAGTCACAATGCTAATGTCTGACTATGGGCTTGCTCCTGTCAGAAAAGGAAATTCGCCAAATCTATTAACCTATTAATATGACATGCCTCAAACCCTTTGTACATCAGGGTTTGAGGCATGTTAAATGATGCTCCATCTATTATCGTTCATTTAACCGACTAGTATGTGACACGTACCAGGTACCTGTCATCTGATTCATACTGGAACATCTTCGAGGAAGCTGACACTATATCTCGTGCCCGAATCAGTGGTAAAATCAAAGTCGCCATTGTTGAGAGTAATCTCGTATGGCGACTTCCGATTGATATCTTCAAGAGTAATCTTTATCATACCAAAGCTATTTTCTGCTGGTCTTCATTAGCCCAGCGCTCAGCAACTTTACGTTCCCATTCGCGTTTGATTTCAAGCGAATGCTTCCATCGACGTAATGCCTCTTCGTGTGTGATTTTCTTAATTTCCATAATGGCAATCCGTTTGATTTCTCGCTGCAAAGATAAGCATAAATTCTGAAATAACAAGTAAAAGTTACTGAAAAAGATACGGACGACTATAAAATCATCATAGTGAAACAGGTCTCTGATCATACTTCTTGCTGGCAGGATTGAATAAAAAAGGCTCACCCTAAGCGCGCTGTTCTATGGGAAGCGGGGTAAGCTTGTTGGTGCAAAGTTACAACTTTTTTGTATGAAACAGATACTGTCACCTGTTTCACAGCAGCCTGGGTTTCCGTGGAAAAGTAAAGAACTGTAAAGTTAAAATGCATATTTTTGCCTAAATGTTTGTTATATTAAACATTTTTGTTTATCTTTGCACCCAATAAGATACAATTATGGGAAAGAATACATTTGGTAAAACGATGCCAAGGACATTGAGCCAGAACCTAAAGATTATGGGCGAGCAAATCATGTTGGCCCGCAAGCGCAGGCATCTGTCTATGCAGGACATTGCAGACAGGGCTACTGTGACACGCCTAACTGTCTCAAAGGTGGAACATGGCGACCCAACGGTCTCCATGGGCATCTATGCGCGTGTACTCTTTGCGCTTAATTTGGAAAAGGATATCACTTTGCTTGCTGCTGACGATGCTCTTGGCAGACAGCTTCAGGATGCAGAATTGTTAAGGAACGGATGGAGCAGCGAGAGCCATGAAGCTCGCTTCAATGGCCGAGTCGTGAAAGACGAAGACAAAGTCAAATGAAGAGGATTATAGTTTACGCAGACTTTGACTTCCTAACCTCTCCCGAGGAGATTGGAACTTTAGGCTATGAACATGTTCGTGGCAAGGACCATTTTGTATTTGAGTATTCGCGCCAGTGGCTGAAACAACATGGCGGCATCCTGCTAAGTGGTGACCTGCTGAATGTTCCTTCATTGCAGCATCCTCGTGGAGATGATAATGTATTCGGCTTCGTCAAGGATTCTTTCCCTGATCGCTGGGGACGTTTGTTGCTTGACCGCAGAGAACGACTGACTGCTCAACAGGAAGGCAGACCGAAGCGTATGCTCACTAATTACGACTATCTTATTGGTATCGAGGACTTCACTCGTATGGGCGGCATACGTTATAAAGAGGAAGATAGTAGTGACTATATTAATGCGAGTGCAAAATACCTTGTTCCCCCAATTGAGAGTCTTCGTGCCCTGTGCGATGCGTGCCATGAGATTGAGTTAGCAGAGGAGCGCAATGAATTGCCGGAACAGCGTTGGCTCGACCAATTGATTGACCCAGGAACCTCGCTCGGTGGTGCTCGCCCCAAGGCCAACGTGGTTGATACTGACGGGAAACTGTACGTGGCAAAGTTCCCGTCAAAAAAGGATTTGGAGAATACCGAGCTTATTGAGCACTTCTCGCATCGACTTGCGGCCAAGGCTGGCATCAATGTGGCAAAGACGCGCACCATCAAGATTTCAAAGGACCGTGACCTGTTGCTTTCCGAACGCTTCGACAGAACAGCAGAAGGCCGTCGCATTCATTTTGCTTCTGCAATGTCGTTACTTGGTTTTGACGATGGTGCTGGCAGTAGCACAGGTAACGGCTATCTTGACATCGTTGATTTCATTCTTCGTGGGTGTACCGATGTACGCCAGAATCTCCGCGAACTTTATCGCAGAGTAGCATTCAACGTCTTGTTTGGTAACACCGATGACCACTTCCGTAATCATGGCTTCCTGCTTACCCCGAAAGGCTGGACTCTCTCTCCTGCATACGACATCAATCCTGGAGCGAAGTCACATCAATGCTTACTCATAGACTCATACACAGAAGAGTCAGATATCAATGCCTTACTCTCTGCAAGTGAGAGCTACATGCTTGAACGCCAAGAAGCATCAGAGATTATCCAGGAGATTCGTGCCGCCATTAAAGACTGGCGTAAAACAGCTACAGAACTGCAAATACCAGCAAAGATGTTAGAAGCATATTCTATTCGTTGGGATGAATTATGAAACAGATACTGTCACCTGTTTCATCAGGTGTCTTTAATGATATGGCAGACTGGACCTTGAAGTCTTCTAACTTCAGTGCCAACATTGGTATTGGTGCTACCGTTGCCGGTCATCTGCAGGCTAAGCTGAACTACAACGTAGCTCTTGGTAAAACTGGTGAGTTTGAGAGTGTCAGCTCCACTGTTAAGCAGGTCGCTGACGCTAAGTTCAACGCTTGGCAGGTCTCTCTGGCTTACTTCTTCTAAGAAGTCAATCGACAACACATAAGAATAAGTGCCCAGCGCAAGGCGTTGGGCACTTATTCTTTTCTATCATCTCAGCCAGAAGTGTTTACTTACTCGTGCGGTTGATATAGTCCAGGATGATATCAACGGCATCGTCCTCGCTCAGGTCGTCCATCGAGATGACAAGCTGATAGTTGCGCGTATCATAGCGCGACGTATCCTCATACTTCTTGATATAAGTCTCGCGACTGGAGTCCATCTTGGTTATGATGTCACGAGCCTCCTTCTCGCTGACGTTCTGTCGGCGCATGACACGCTGTACGCGGTGCTCTAACGAAGCCTGAATGAAGACATTCAGGTGGTTGGGCCACTCACGGAACACCATGAAGCCCGTACGACCTGCTACCACACACGAAGACTGCGAGGCCAGTTCCTGCAGGATGTGCTTCTCGGTCTCAAAGATGCTGGCATTGTCCAGCTTCACCTCGGCCTCCATGGGCATGGCTGCACTGTTGACCAGTGTGTTATAATAGTTGTTGATGTCGTTCCACCACGATTTCTTCTGCGCCTTGATTTCCTCGATACGTTCCTTGGACAGACCGAATTTCTGTGTCAGTCCGTTAATAATTGCTTTGTCGCAGTACTTTACACCCAACTTCTCGGCCAGTTTGCGGCCAACGGTACGGCCACCAGTTCCTACTTCTCGGTTGATGGTGACAACGAATTTCTCATTTTTGTTCATAGTCGTATAATAATGATTCTTATTTTATCAGCTATCAGTAATCAGGCTGTAAAGGTATGACTTTTTTTGCAAAACACAAAACAATTCGTGGTTTTTTCGACTTTCAAGAGTTGTATTCTCTCACTACTTCTGCAGAGTCTGCAGATTTTTGCCTGTTACTGCGTGGTATTTTTAAAAAAGTTCGTACCTTTGCAGAAATTGAGTGTTATCAGCTGATCTGATGTTTAAAAAAACCACAAAAACTAAGCATGAATAGAAAATCATTATGGCTGATGCTCTTTTCCTTGCTGTGCCAGACCTATGCCTCGGACGTAAAGGTGGTGGAGAAGGTTATAGTAGGAAGCATATAAAAATGTTAAAAATAGAATATTTTATATTAGAAAGCATGTAGTTTCCAAATAATATTGTATTTTTGCATTCGAAATAATATAATTTGTATGGAAAAGACAAAGTTATCGATGGTGGTAAAGGCTTTGCGCAAGGAATATGGCCTTACGCAAGAAGACCTCGCCATGAAGTCTGGTGTAGGCTTGTGCTTTGTACGCAATCTGGAACAGGGGAAGCCGACGTTAAGAATGGATAAGGTCAACCAGTTACTCGATTTGTTTAACTACGAACTGATAGCAACCAAAAGGCAATGAGACAAGCACAGATTTATCGAAAGGATGTCCTTGCTGGCATCTTGACGGAAGATGGTGGCGAATACCGCTTCTGCTATGATGCATCGTATCTCTCACGTAAATTTTGTCACTGGCAATAACGACATGCACCTGAAAAACTTCTCGCTTTACCGACCTGCAGAGGACTATCAACTGACGCCAGCTTATGACCTGCTGAATGTTGCCATTGCCAATCCGAAGGACAAGGAGGAATTGGCACTTACTCTTGCGGGCAAGAAAACAAAACTTCGTTTGGCAGACTTCCTGAATGCTGCAAAGACTATGGGACTGGAAGAAAATGTTGTACAGCATCTCGTTGCAGGGCTTCATAAGGTGTTTCCAAAATGGCAACAGCTTATAAAAGATTCCTTCCTCAGCGAAGATCAGAAACAAGCGTATGAAGAACTGGTAATTGTGCGACTGAATAGATTAAAAACGGAATGCTTAAAGACCCGAAATCCATAGATAGTAAGGCTGCCTTGCTTGAATTACTGAAAGGGATGAGTGCGGAAGAACGTGAGGCATTGATGGCAGAGGCTTCAAAATAGTATTCGAAATTTACTGTAATTTTGCAATGAGTTTCATCTATAAAAGATTTTCCGTTAAGGTCAGAAATTGAATAAAAGATATATAAAAGACATCTTTATTTCGCTAAAAGTTATGAAAAGTAGATATTTTAGCGAAATAACCGTGATTTTATTCAAGATTTAACATTTGGGTGGCTGTAATTTGAGAAATAAATTGTAACTTTGCACCATCATCATAAAATAGCAAGGAATATGTGTCAGATAATTGGTCGAAAACAAGAAATTGCTGAGTTGAATCGAGCTTTCGAAAGTGGCAGAGCCGAATTTGTGGCTGTGTATGGTCGCCGTCGTGTAGGTAAAACATTTCTTATCAACGAAGTGTTTCGTGACAATATGACCTTTCACCACACAGGACTTTCACCTTATGACCGCACACGAAAGGTGACGCTTCGTGACCAGTTACAGAACTTCCATTTCTCTCTAATCCGTCATGGTATGGAGGGAGGGGAGGCTCCGCGTTCATGGATGGAAGCCTTCTTCAGATTGGAACAATTCCTGGAACGCCAAGACAATGGGACACGTCAGGTGGTATTCATTGATGAATTGCCTTGGATGGACACACCTCGCTCAGGCTTTCTCACTGCTCTTGAAGCATTTTGGAATGGTTGGGCATGCAGTCGTCATAATATATGTTTTGTTGTTTGTGGATCGGCAACCTCCTGGATGCTTGACAATCTCATCAATAACAAGGGTGGTTTGTATGGCAGATTGACCTGCGAGGTTCATCTGTATCCTTTCAATTTGCATGAGTGCGAAGAGTTCTTCCTCAGTCGTAACATTAAAATGTCTCGTTACAATATTGCGCAGGCTTATATGATCTTAGGAGGAATTCCTTATTATCTCAACTTCTTTAATCCGTCAATGAGTCTGGCCCAGAACATTGATGCATTGTTTTTTTCTCGCAGAGCAAAGCTTGGTGACGAGTTCGACCGTCTGTTCAATTCCGTCTTTGACCATGCAGATATATGTATGAGCATTGTCCGCTATTTGGGAAGACGACATGGAGGTTTTACGCGTGATGAAATTGCCGAACATATCGGCAAAAATGCGAATGGAGACTTTACTAAAATACTCAAAGCTCTTATTGGTAGTGGCATTGTTTTCACCTATACGCCCTTTGGCAGCAATCAAAGAGATATTCTGCGCTATAAATTATCGGATTGTTTCTGCTGGTTCTGGATCCATTTCAAAGAACTCCGCCACATAGATGAAACAGATTACTGGATGCATCATCTTAAAGAGTCAGAGATTACATCATGGCGTGGAATAGCTTTTGAGGAGGTTTGTTTGCAGCATATAGAGCAAATCAAACATACATTGCAGATAGCAGGAGTTTCATCTCGTGAATCATCATTTATTCTTCGTGGTGATGATGGACAGGAGGGTGTACAGATAGACTTGATTATCGATCGTGCAGATGATGTAGTAAATGTCTGTGAGATGAAATTCTGCAAGTCTGAATATGTTGTTACGAAAGCGTATGCAGAAAAGATAACCCATCGCATAGAGTTATTAGAAAAAATGTCACCATCAAAGACATTCCACCCAACCCTCATCAGTGCTGCACCCGTACATAGAAATGAATACTCAGACGTATTCCTTTCTCAAATAACCATTGATGACCTATTTTATATAACGACTGAGTAGTATTTCATGAACTCTTAAAAAATCATATTAGGTTTCATAAACTAACGCAAGTTATAAAAGTGTGGTCTATGTTCAGCTCATGTTCACCAGTAAAAGAAAAAGGAGTTACGCGATTTGCGTAACTCCTTGATTTTCAATGTGGACCAGCCAGGGCTTGAACCTGGGACCTCCAGATTATGAGTCATATTTACGGATTTTGCATGAAATGCCATGTTAGTGCAATAGCCTGTAAATAAAAGGATTATTTCTTTTGGCATTTGCAGAAAATTGTGTAATTTTGCAGCAGTTTTCGCTCGCGAATTTCACCTGAATTTCACGTGGCATGTTTCAAAACCCTTATAAATAGGAGGTTTATTGTGAAAAAAGAAAAGATGAATTTCACCGATGAAGTGAAATTTGGCACAAGAAAGTATAGCTGTCGTGGCATTTCAAGCCTTGCCAAGTTCACTTCTGCTAATGGGAATGTATATGGAACGCTGGCTCTTGATACCCGGCGAGCCACTGATGATGACACTCAGGAACTGCCAGTAGCTGTAAGGGTAGCTTATGACGGAAAGACTGTCTATCTGCGCATCGGGAAGAAATATACGATGGGGGAATGGCTTGAACTCTGCGAATGCGAAAAGCAGGGCAGGAATAAGAAAGCTGCTGAACGCAAGGAACTGAAGAACCTGATGCAGAAAGTAGAGAACCAGGTCAACCAACTGATTGCAGAAGATAGTTTCTCTTTGCGGCGTATTCAAGAACTCCATCAGGGAAAGGCAGACAACGATTGTACCATCTATTCCGTCTGGGATTCTATCATCGACAACAAGAGGGAAAAAGAAAGTGCAGGAACAGCCAGATGTAATAAAGATGTGCGCAGACGTTTTGAAAGACACATGGGTTCTAATGTACAATTTGCTGACATCAACAAATCGTTTGTTGACAAATGGGTTAAGATTATGAAGGAGAAGAAACTAAGTCTTACGACTATTGGTATTTCCCTTCGCACATTCCGCGCCATCGTGAATGTCTGCATAAGTCGTAAACTGATAAAAGGTAATACCAAGGAGATGTTTAAGGACACGGGGTATAATAAGTCGGGGAGCAGGAAAGCCGATTATCTGGAAGTCCCAACCATGCGTATGCTTTATGAATTTTGGGAAAGAGACGAGGCAAAAGACGAAAACGGGAAGGAACTGTTCTTTCCCAAAGAGAAGCACGCTATTTTCCGTGATTTGGGTTTGTTCCTGTTTATGTATCTTGGTGACGGGCAGAATCTGGCTGACACTCTGCGCTTAACCTATGATGACTGGTACTTTGCCACACATGGCAAGCAACTGAGGTTCTTCCGTCATAAGACGCAAGAAAGAAATGCAAGTGCAAGTGAGGTCATATTCCCTGTTACGGATGAACTGAAAAAGATAATCGACAAATATGGCAACGAGCCGATGCTGGGTGAGAGAGTCTTCCCGATTATGAGCAAGTCCATTACTGCCGACCAAGAAATCTGGGTCATACAACGCTATAACCGATACATCCGTGAACACATGGCTATAGTATCGGAAATCCTCGGAATGCAGGAAAGACCGACATCCACATGGGCACGTCACTCTTTTGCTACAAATCTGAACAACTCAGACAACGTACCTTATAAATATATATGCGACAGTATGGGGCATAGCAGCAGTGGGGATATTACCTCTAAATATATCGGAGCTTACCCACTGAAAAGAATGCTAGAGTACAATGCCTATCTGCTCGATGAAAACGGAGGAAAAAGCAGTAGTGCTGTGTTATTGGAACAGCTTCAAGGGCTAAGCGAGGCAGAGCAGAAAGAAATTCTTGATGCTTTATCCAAGTCAATTAAGTGACAACGCCAACGTAAAAATGTCGGGCTTGTTGACTCGTTTTAATAGAAAAGCAGTAATTTTGCACTAAAATAATACAGACATGAGCAAACTGATACATGTAAATAAGGAATATGCCGAGTGGGTGAAGTCCCTCAACCAGCGTTTTCGCCAAAGCCAGGTTAAGGCAGCAGTGAAAGTGAACAGTGAAATGTTGAAGTTTTACTGGTCATTGGGCAAGGATATAGTGGCAAAAGATGTCGTTGCCAAATGGGGCGATAAAATATTTGTCACCCTCAGTGCCGACCTAAAGGATGCTTTGCCAGGGGTGTCAGGCTTATCAGTCCGAAATCTGCAATATATGAGGCAGATGTATAACACTTTTATGCCCCTCTTAGAAAATACGCCACAAGTTGTGGCGCAAAATGAAAGAGACATTACGCCACAACTTGTGGCGCAAAATGCACTTGACACTATTTGTAGTATTCCCTGGGGGCACATACGATATATCCTGGACAAGAAATACGATGCACATAAATCATACTTCTACGTCATCAAAACATTAGAGAACAATTGGAGCCGCAATGTTCTGCTTAACTTCCTTGATACAGACCTCTACGAGCGGCAAGGTAAGAGCCTTACCAACTTCACGACTACGTTGCCGAAGCCTCAAAGCGACTTAGCACAGCAACTTACCAAAGACCCTTATTGTTTTGATTTTACTCAACTCAAAGAGAAGTACGATGAGACAGAATTGAAGGATGCGTTGGTAAATAACATCCAAAAGCTTCTTCTGGAAATGGGCAATGGCTTTGCTTATATGGGCAGAGAGTATAGAATGGTAGTCGGTGAAACGGAGTTGTTTTGCGATATACTCTTCTATAATACCAAAATCCATTCCTACATCATTTGCGAAATCAAGACACAGCCCTTTGAGCCCTCTTTCCTCGGACAGCTCAGTGGTTATGTATCCTGTGCCAACCACGTCCTAAAGGGAGAAGGAGACAATCCTACCATAGGTCTGTTGATTTGCAAGAACAAGGATGAGGTGATGGCACGTTATGCCCTTGAAGGTTATATGACAATATCCAAAATAAGACTACGAACACGTTTGGCTTTTTCACTTTCAGCGAGCAGCATACCGATGTTCAAAAATGCACGAAAGTCGAAAAGACCCAATTGAGTGATTTTGCTTACGAAATTATTTTCGTGACCAAATTGTAACTTAAAGTCTTTCAATCGCTTACCCTTACATAAAAAGAGTGAGGTGCTCCGTCACCAGCAGGACAATCAGGAGAAAGACAAAATAATCAATCAGCAAAAACGCATTATCACTGATTATCGCGAACGGCTTGGTCATTATCTATCAACCCTCTCTGAACTTCTACGTGGTGCTGTTAAGGCTGTTATTGATTATGTCCAGTCCGGCTATCGCAATTTCACCTATCGTCAAGAGGGCGACATCAAACGCTATATGAATGGCCAGCCCGATAAGGAGGAAGCCGCAGGTACTGTGTACAAAGCCTCCCTGCCCTTTCTGAAAGCCGATGAATGTGAGCGAGTAAAGGGACAAATCTCCTATATTGTCAGGGACATGAAGGAAGAACGTCAGCAAAGTCGAAGTCGAGGATTGCATATGTAACAAAAAAAAGGAGCACCCGATCATTTTGAGGATGCTCCTTTTTCATAGCGGATACCACTCCCCTCCCTTCCAAGGGGAGGGGCCGGAGGTGGATCTGTACTTTACTCGTCGCTGCCACAGCCGTCCAAGTCCTCCGACGCTCATTCCGCAGGCGGAGGGTGCCCGCTGTCTTGATAGTTCGACATGTTCCTATTCATATTCTCTGTTGCTTGGGGGCATTATTGATTGCAGGTGTAGGTAGCCGATGCGGCATTTTAGTTTGTCGTGGCGGCACTGGTAATGGTAATGTTTCTGGGAGGGTCAGCCGATACCAATCTCAGTTTAGTAATCGTTACGTTATTACCACTAACGGAGACACTTATAAATGAGGTCGGTGAGCTTCCTGTTAATGTTCCTCCATGGTGGGTTGCGGTTATTGTTACTTCTTTCCTTTTTGCCGTATTCCACCCAGTTGAACTGTAGGACGAGAGCGTGACCCAGCCGTTGGACTTGGCGATGGTGGTGCTGCCCAGCGAGGTGGAGCCAACGCCGCCGCTATAGCCTGCATCGGGCTCGACCTTGTAGTGTACGGTATAGCTGCCGGCATTGGTGCCTTTGGGCAGCGAGGTGCTCCAGCTGCTGCCGCCGTTGGTGGAATAGTAGATGGTGCCGTGCGTCACCGACCCTGCGTTGACGAGGTTCTGCGCCGAGCCGGAGACGTTGCTTGAGTTGCCATTGAACGTCAGTCCGGTACGCAGCGTAGGGGCGGTGTAGCTAATTACCCTACTCCAACTAACGTTGTAGGTGTAGGCATTGGCGGCAGAAAAGGTCGTCGCGCCGGGCTTGTAGTTCCATGTGATACTGTTGTAACCGATGGTGGCGAAGACCGTGCTGGCGGCGATGCTCTGCGGGGCGATGATGGCGGTGTACGAGTTGTCGCTATTCTTCTTCGGCGTGACGGTGGTGCCGCTGCTCACGCCCGACAGGTTCTTCAGGGTTACGGTGGCTGCGGCTTGCATCACGTTGCCGTTGTCCGCGTCGTACGGATTAATCGTCACCTTTGCTGTACGGTGGGTAAAGGGCAGGGCCGCCGTAGTGCCGTAGGTCACGCCGCTAAGGGTAGCCTCCAGCATGATGGCGTCGCGGAGTTTCGCGTCCATGCTCTGGTCGGCGGGCACGGTGACAGCGGGCTTCGTCGCGGCGTATGGATACCACGCCGTGACGGTCTTCGTCTCCGTCTTGTTCGACCACGTGAACGGCGTCACGCCCGAGGTCGGCGAGAGCGTCGTCTTGTCCGAACCAACCACGTATTTCTTCACCGTGCCGCCGATGCTCACGGCCACCTCCTCGCCTCCTTCCCACGCATTGCCCGCTAGGTTGACGGCACGGGTCTGCGCGTCCTGCGCAATGCAGAACGTCATCGGCTCGCCGCCAACATCGAGAGCCGTCGCCTCGTCTTCGGCACAGCCCGTGAGCAGCGCCGCGACGAGGGCGAGGGGAAGAATCGTTCTAATCTTCATAGCCTTGCGCTTTTACTGCAATTCGGCTGTGCCGCTGACCGCACCGATGGCCGTCCATGCCGTGATGCTGGCCGTGCTCAGCGTCAGGCCCGTCTTGTTCACCGTCAGGTTGTAGGTATAGACGCTGCTGGCGCCGAAGGTCGTGGCCGTGCCCATCTTGTAGAAGTAGTCGCCACCAGCGCACGACACCTTGATGAAGTTCGTGCCTGCTGCCACGCTCTGGCCCGGGATGATGATGGCCGAGGTCGTTGCGCCCGTGCCGGCAATGATGTCAGTGGCATCACCCGAGGCGGCAGTCACAGCGGTCGATTGCATACTGAACGTAGTGGTGGGCTTCAGGCCGAGGATGGAGACGGTGGCCGTCGTAAGGTCGTTTGATGTAAAGCCCAAACCTGCCGTCAGATTGATGTTCACCTTCGTCAGCAGGTGGGTGAAGGTCAGGGCTACGGGGGTGCTCACGCGGGCTACGGGGTTGGACGTCGGTGCACCCGTCATCAGGTCGCTGGCCATGTAGTTGGCATCGCTGCTCTGGTCAGCCTGCACAGTGAACGTCACGCCCTCAGCATTATAGGCCGTGGCGGCGCTGGCGGGATAGATGCCGTAGATGAACAGGCCGTTGCCGTCGGAGGGCCAGTACTGCACGTTCGTCAGGTTGCCCGAGCCGTCGGCGGTGTAACTCAGTGGCTGGGTGTAACTCGTCACGTTGGTTCCCGTGAGTGTCGGTGTGCCGCTGACATCCTCAACAAGGAACACGCCCACGTTCTCACCGTTGGCAAACTGCGTCAGTTGCAGGTCCTGTGCGGCGGAGCGCGTCTCGGCTACTATGTTCTTGGTGGTGAGGCGGATCTGGGCCTCGTCCGTCGTACTCTCGTCACTGCTGCAGGCGGCCAGCATCACCGATGCGGCGGCTGCAAGGAAAAAGAATTTTGCTTTCATTGTTGTTAAGGATTAAAATTGTTATGAATGAATAAAAAAAGAAAACATACACATGCAGAAGGCGCCCCTCGCGCCGTCTTCGTCAAAACCAAGCCATCTACGGCCAGTGGGGGAGGCAGAATTGCCGCCGCCAACACCCCTGCCGCCCGACTCCGTGCGCTGGATCAACGTCTTCAGTTCTTCGACGGTCATTACGCCCGATTGGTTGACGGCCGAGGGATCAACAACAAAGATGTCGGCATTGCTGGGCGAGGCCATCGTACCTTTCAGACGGCGGCCCAAAGCAGTGCCGAAATCCTCGTCAAACTCGCCGTACATCACATACGTCTTCTCGGTTGTCACACTCAGCGCGTCCTCAGTGGGATTTTCTGCCTGCTCTATGCCAGTGGTCGTAGGCATCGGGTTGTCGTCGTTATCGACACACGAGGAGAATACTGCGATGGCCATAGCCATCAGAATAAAAATCTTTCTCATAATTTTAGGGGATTAATGATTAGTATTTTGAGTTTTTAGATTATCAATCTCACGTTCCAGTTCGTCGATTTCCTTTTGTTGTTTTCGGTTCTGCCGGATGAACTCGCCAAGACCTTCCATCAGTTCGGTGGTACGCCATCGGTAATACACAAGGCCGAAGACCAGCCCGACGATGATGAGCAGGACGACGGCAGCGAGTGCCACGGCGATGATGGTTGTTGCATCCATATAGTTTCGGGCTTGATTTGCGCTGCAAAGTTACAGCGAGCCGCAGAAAGGCATGTTCTCCACACGAAAAACTTTGTACTCCACACGAAAAAAAAGCAATTCTCAGGCAAAATGACATAAAAATAGAATCAAAAAGGGCATTAGGTCAAAAATAATTTGTAATTTTGCCGTTGAAAAAACGGCGAAGATGCTCACGTTCGACCATATAAGCGAGCTTAATGGCACTCGCTTAATCGCATCATTGTAGCACGAATATGAAGAAAACTATTTATATCATCCTCGCCGTGCTGGCCGTCATGGGCTGCACTGGCAGGCAGGCGAAAGGCTCGCGGGCGGGATCCGACAGTCTTTACACGTACAGGTACATCATTAATCGTCATATGCAGGAACCCGAGCGTTGCCTCGCCCTTATAGACACAGCCGAGATGCGAGGCACGATGAGCGCCGACAGTTGCAACTGGCTGCGTGGGCATATCTACAACGCCGGCCTTGCCGACTATGTCCGCGCCGAGGAATATCTGCGCCTTGTACTCGACCGCGAGGGGCTTAGCCACACCAGTGACATCTATCTGACCACACTCTCCACTTACTGCACCTTCAGCCTCCGCCTCCGTGAGTATGCCCGTGCTTTGGAGTATGCCACCGAGGGCGCACAGCTGGCTCAAGAGGCTGGCAATGCCCGCTTTGAGGCAGAATTCTGCGGCGTTGCAGGCTCCGCCATTGAACATGAGCATCCCGGGGCGGGCATCGAATACCTCGACCGGGCCATCGGCCTTATCCGCCATCAGAACGACCGCCAGCTGTTACCGAAAGCGTCCTACTATATGAGCGAGAAGACCCACATCCAGTTGGAACGGCAAGAGTATGCCGAGGCTGCAGCCACCTGCCGCGAGCGTTTGGCGTTTATCAACGAAATGCAGCAGTTGGGGGTTAGAGTGTTCGAAGGCTATTTCGACGTACAGTATGCCCGCACATACGCCAAGCTGGCGCAGTCGCTACAGCAGATGGGGCAGACAATAGAGGCCAGCCAGGCCGCCAAAGAGTTTGCCAAGACAGACTTCTCTAAGACCATCAACGGCAAGCATGACATTCTGAATTACTACCTGCTCACCGATAACCGCTTACAGGTGATGCAACTCTTTCGTGACATAGAAGATTTCTACGTGTCGCAGGGCGACACCATCAACGAAGTGTTCAATTCCGTCATCTTCACCAAGGCTCAGTGGCATCGCCGCCATAGTGAATGGCGCGAGGCCGACCTTGCCACTGTACGCGCCGCTGTTCTCAGCGACAGCCTGAATCTGCGCGACCGCGACCGACAAGCCGCCGAATTCGAGGTAAAGTTCAAAACGCAGGAGGCCCGCACGGCACTCAGCGAAGCAGAGGCAGCCAGCCGCATACACCTTATTATTATATTAGCACTCATCGCCATTCTCGCCGTGGGAGCCTTTGCTCTCTGGCGCATTGTCATCGCCCAACGAAGGCTACACCAGAAGAACCGCGCACTGTTCGACACCGTGCAGCAGATGTTGAAGAAGGAGGAAGAAGTGCGGGAGAGTGTGCTCGGCGCTTCTGCCACCGAGACCCTGACGCCCTCGCAGCAACTTTACCGTCGCCTCTGTGACCTGATGCGCGAAAAACAGCCTTATACCAACAACGACCTGAACCGCGAGACGCTGGCCCAGATGCTTGGCACAAACTTTATCTACGTAGCCGATGCCATCCGTGAGTGTACCGGCGGCATGACCCTCAGCGACTTCCTCGACGACTGGCGCATCCGCCACGCTGCCCAGATGCTTGCCGACACCGACGAGCCTGTCGGCCTCGTCACAGAGATGAGCGGTTTCACCAGCCGCAGCCACTTCAACACCCTCTTCCGCGAGAAGTTCAAAATGACCCCAACCGAGTACCGCAAGGTGGCGAAAGAGAAGAAGGGATAATAGTTGACTTTTTGCGTGTAAATATACGCTTTTTCCCTGAATTAAATCACGGGAATCTCATTTTTATGCCTTTTCACCTAATTATTATAAAGGGCAGATTTAGAGGTTAAAATTGCAAGAAATGCCATAATATTGAAAAATGTTGCATCGAATTTCACATACCAACTTTTTCGGCACGAATTTCGCCTGAATTTCACCCAGACAAAACAAAAAGGAGTTAGATTTACTCTAACTCCTTGATTTTCAGTGTGAACCAGCCAGGGCTTGAACCTGGGACCTCCAGATTATGAGTATCTTAAAGTGATATTCTGTGACATCTTGTTGTTGTAGAAGCGTACTGATTATCAGTGTTTTACTAAATCATGATTTTCTCTGAATATCATAAAATACCCCTAACTGAAATAAAATGTTTACGCATTGTTTACGCAGATTACTCCTCTTCAATGTAATCCAGTATTTCTGCTGTCCCTATTCTTTCGTCACCAACCTTAACCTCCACAGAAGAATCAATATACTCAGATTTCCAAAGAATTCTGATGGAACCGAATTTTGGTTCTTTCAGAGATTCAAGTTTCCAGAATATCTGAAACGAGTTTATATCATGAGGGGCAGAAACATAGAAATCGTACAGTTTCTCAATAGCCGTAGGGTTAATTGGTTTTGGAAAATCCTCCTCTACTTTATTTCTATGAATCTGTTGATGAATTCTCATATTTCGAACGGACATTATCATGTTATGTTCTGTTACATTCTTATCAAAAAAGATAACAGAGTCATTGTTAACCCAAAATAGAATTTTACCATTCTCAATGGCAGCATTGCTATTATTCTTAAACAGAAGCTTTATTTTAACCAAACTCTTATTGGTTTCTCGCCGTACAATACGTGTGGTATCGGGTTTTACACTTTCAATAGACTTCTGCCATGAAGCAATAATCGAAGGAGTAAATCCTTTAGCAGCCATTTCCGTAATCAAATCCTTCTGTTCTGTTATAGGCTTGTCCTCTTTTGGTTTCTCCAAATAATACACTCGCTTGTATTGTGGCGTACATATTATTTCGGTAGTTCCATCAGTATTGACAACGGAACATTCTGGTTCGTCTTCATTATAAAGATCGGGAATATTCTTCAAGGCTTCTAAAAAGTCACGAGTACAGGGATTCCAGTGCTTTGCAGTAGGGATTTGCAAGCCCATTCCATTGCAGATAACCTCTTCCAGGCTATCTAATGAATCTTTATCATCAATCCTTGCAGCCTTATCTAAGTGAATAAGCCAACCAAGCTTGTCAATGTTCGTATTTGGTAGCATAATCTGTACAGGAGTTTTACCCAAAGCCCACGCAGCGCCTACTTCGTTCATACAAACCTCGCTGGCTTTATAGTTCTTGGAAACCATAGCCAACACAACGCTTGCCCCTGCGATATTTCTTTTGATATATTCAGGTATATTATCGCCAGGAATAACACCTGTTGCTTCGTATGAAGTAAAAACAATATTCTCATCTTTCAGACCAAGGCCTTTTTTAAAATGTTGTCAACGAATGGCTTCAATATCAATTTATCCTTTGAAGCATGGCTTATAAAGACAGTACCATTGTTTAATCATCTCGCTCATTCCTGACGGGAAATACATAACCAGCGAACCATCACTATTCTCAACAATGGCATTTTCCAACGATTCTATGCTTTGTGAAATGCGCATCTTGCTGACCAAAGCATTCTCACCACCATGCTTTCGCAGATAGTTATCGATGGAATTCACGTCAATCTGTTCATCATGTTCATTACCGAAATTATCCACGTACCTAGCATAAACTTTGCAATCTATATATCGATAATCAGGTAAGACACACGGATTTGGGTAGCCATTACATTCACATTCTGCCCATTCCACTAATTCCTTGTCAAGGTTATATTGGTAGTTTGCTATCACATAATATAGCACCTGTGATACTTTCAGGTCTCCTAGAATCAATTTGTTTAGTATGTCCATATTAATTATTTTTCCGAGAAATGCGTGGTTCTTACTATATGAATATATCTCATACTATAGCAGTTTTTGTCTTACCGCAAGAAAACAAGTGTGTTAGGCACTTGTTTTCGATTGCTATATATTTTAATTGGCAGTTATAACTCATTGTGATACAGTGATTAAGCATAAGTGTGCTAATTAAGCATGATTTAACATGCTTAATTGGCATCTCGTTCTATAATCCATATAAGAAGCGTGTATTCTCTAACGTGTTTCTAGCTACAGTGTATGTATAACAAGCAACAGGCATAAAGTGAAGAACAACATTATCCATTTCCTTCATCATCGTTACTGTTTCACTAGTGACGATAGCATCAGTTAATCCATTCTTTGGCATATACCATAATAAAGACTCAAGTTCTCCTGGGCGTTCTGTGTATCGGTCCGACCATTTGATTTCGACAGCCCATTGGGACTTTTGCCTACCCGTATCTATACCAACAATATCTACTTCGCCTTGAGTTTTTTTGTTGAGTCTCCAGTTCGCGAATGTGATAACGGAATCTGTGCTTTGTCGTGGAATCCATTGAGCATACACTGCTGTTTCCACCATATCGCCAATTTCATCATCTGTTACTCTGATAGGCTGAAAGAGGGCACATCTTAATGACGGATTGGTCAAATATATTTTGAAACTTGTTTCTCTTTGATACCTTTTTGCATTATCATCGGTTCTATGTATTACCCGAATTAAGAAAGCGGCTTCTAAATAGCTTATATATTTTCTCAGTAAATCTTTTCTTACTCCAGATTCCTTTGACATAGTCTCATACGAGAATTGACTGCCAGAATGGTAGGCAATCATTGTGAATAAGGAATTTAGTTCTTGGACATCTTGGATGCCATATAAACTAGGTAAATCTCGCAATAACACTTTATCAATAATGTCATGACGGATAAACTGTCCTGGATTTTCTTGGATTTTTTCAGAGAATACGACCTCTGGATAACCCCCATAATTAATGTAATCGATAAATAATTTATTAAGTTTATCAATATCTATTGTGCCAAAACAGTCAATTTCGTCACCTTTCCATTGCATCTTACGTGGAATCATCAACTGTTCATATCCTTTTAAATGGATATATTCATAAAATGTCAATGGGGGTAAATTGAAATCTGTAAATCGTCCAGCTCCACTTTCATTGCTTCGCCTTTTTAATTCAGCAGCAGCAGATCCACTCGCCACAAATTTCACATTTTTGTATGTATCAACCAAAGATTTTAGGTTTATCTCCCAATCTTTTAAGTATTGAATCTCATCGAAGAAAACATAATATTGTTCATGGTCATCCTCTGACTTTCCTAAAGTCTGTTTTGAAAGATTGAACAATTGTTCCAAATATATTTTGTTATAAATTGGAGTTTCAACTGAAATATAAATAATGTTTTGTTGTGGTACTCCTTCTGCTAACAAACGGGCTATAGTATGGTATATCATAACTGTCTTGCCGACACGTCTAGGTCCCATCAGTATGAACTTCTAGCAAAAATGCATCATAGATACTCTATGATACTACATGACGGAAAAGAGGAAACTCAAACAAAATGTTTACGCATTGTTTACGCAGAAATGAAAAAAGCACTTGCGAGAAATTCATAAGTGCCTGATTTTCAGTAGTGGACCAGCCAGGGCTTGAACCTGGGACCTCCAGATTATGAGTCGTTTCCATACCTATTTCATGAAATTACAAATAATGTTAAAGCGTTGAAAATAAACGGTTTAAGTTGTTTGTCCATTTCCAATAATTTCGTAAATTTGCAGCAGTTTTCGGGCGAAAAGGTCACCTGAAGGTCACCCAAAATATCAACAGATTATAGTCTGTAAGCCCGATAAAATATGGATTTTTAAAGGAATACGTTATGGAATTGGAGAAAAATAAGGCCGTAAAAGGGCAAAATTTGGCTTCTAAGGAAACATCTAAAAGTAGTCGAGGCGAGAAATGCCTGGCGAAATTCACATCTTCAAACGGGAGTGTTTTCGGTTCATTGATTCTTGACATACGCAAGGCAGGCGATTATAGCCAGCCCTTACCCGTCGCAGTCAGGATCGCCCATGAGGGCAAGAAGGCTTTTCTCAGACTTGGCGAGAAATACACAATGGATGAGTGGATTCAACTCTGCGATTATGAGAAAACAGGAAGAAGAATCCAGATGGCAGAACGAAATGAACTAAAAGTGTTGATGGAGAAAATTAAGGACTTGACGAACCAGCTCATCAGCGAAGGAAACTTCTCTATCAAAAGACTTCAAGACCGCTATCAAGGAAAGAAGGATGATACGACGAGCATTTACCAGATATGGGATGAATACCTTCAGGAGAAAGTGGATAGCGGCAAGGCTGGTACTGCTAGGGTAGGCAAAGATGTCAAGAACAGGTTTGTCAAAGACAATGGCGAACACGTTGAATTTAGCGACATAGACAGTTCGTTCATACAGAAGTGGACAGAAACGATGAAGAAAGACGAACTGAGCGTGACCTATATTGGTATCGTGCTGCGCACGTTCCGCACCATCGTCAACATTGCCATCAGCAGGAATCTGATCAATGGCAGCACCAAGGATATGTTCAAGGACTCTGGGTATAACAAGAAAACGAGTCGCAAGCATGAATTCCTCGATGTGACTACGATGAGTCAACTCTATGACTTCTGGGAGAAAAACGAGGCAAAGGATGAGAACGGCAAAGAACTATATCCTCCAAAGGCGAAACATGCTCTTTTTCGTGACCTTGGTCTTTTCCTCTTTATGTACCTCGGAGATGGGCAGAACCTGGCTGATACTTTGCGCCTGGAATATGACGGATGGTACTTTGCAACTCATGGAAAACAGTTACGATTCCTTCGTCACAAGACGAGAGAGCGCAATGAGGATGCCAGTGAGGTTATCTTCCCCGTTACGCCTGAAATCAAGAAGATACTCGACAAGTATGCCAACGAACCCAAACAGGGACAACGTGTATTCCCCATTATGAGCCAAGGCATTACTCCCGATAAAGAGATATGGGTCATCCAGCGTTACAACAAATACATCCGAAAGCACATGGAGATTGTTGCCAAACTGCTTGGACTAGAACAGTTGCCCACACCTACCTGGGCACGTCATAGCTTTGCCACGAACCTGAACAATTCGGGTCGCGTACCTTATAAGTATATAAGCGATAGCATGGGACATAGCAGTAGTGGTGACATCACATCAAACTATATCGGAACCTATCCGCTGGAGAAGATGCTGGAATACAATGCCTACCTACTGAAGGAAAGTAAACCTGCTGACAATAAAGCCGAACTTCTTGAATTACTGCGGAGCATGAGTGCGAAAGAACGAAAGGCATTGATGAAAGAAGCAGAGAAGTAAGTGTTAATTTCGGCTATTTTTTGAGTATAGCCGTCTATAATATGACAATAAATGTTTAATTTTGCAATCACAAGGCTGAATAGAGCCTATTATATAATAAGGTATGACAGAAAAAGAGCTGAAGAATAAGATACGCCGTGGCGAGACGAGCCGAGTGCAGTTTAAGCAACAGTTCACTACACAGAAGGAGATTGCTGCAGAAATGGTAGCCTTTGCCAACTGTGAAGGTGGAGACCTGCTGTTTGGAGTGAAAGACAAGACTGGCGAGATTCTTGGCCTCGACTACGATGCCATCCAACAGACAAGCCGTGAACTGGGCAATACTGCCAATGAACAGGTACGCCCAACCATCTATATCCAGACAGACGTTGTGGACGTAGATGGAAAAATGATTCTGGTGGCAACCGTGCAAAGAGGACATAACAAACCCTACAAAGACCTGGCTGGTCATATCTGGGTGAAGCAAGGTGCCGACAAACGCCGGGTGACTGAGAACAGCGAACTATTAAGCCTCTTTCAAGACTCAGGTGAATATCATGCTGATGAAGCCAGTGTGAAAGATACGTCAGTAAGAGACATAGACACGTTGGCCCTTGACCGCTTCTTTCAGAATGTCTATGGCAAACCCATGACAGAATTTGATGTGCCACAAGATCAGTTGTTGCACAATCTTCATATTACGGATTCGGAAGGAAGGCTTACCACAGCAGGATTGTTGTTCTTTGGTCAACGCCCGCAACAGTTCAAGCCTATGTTTGTTATCAAGGCCGTTTGGTTTTATGGCAACAGCATCGCAGGAACTGAATACCGTGACAGCCGTGACATAGAAGGTACTATTCCTGAAATGTTCGAACAAGCTATGATGTGGCTGAAATCGTGCCTTCGCCGAACACAGAACGGACAGTCGTTTAACTCTATCGGACAGTTGGAGATTCCTGAGACCGTACTGGAAGAACTGCTCCAGAATGCTCTTGTACATATCGACCTGCTGAAAACGGCCGCTATCCGGCTGATGGTCTTCGATGACAGAGTGGAAATAGTGAATCCAGGCTGCGTGATGGGTGGCCATACGATAGACGAGGTGAAACTGGGCAACTCGTATGCCCGCAACCCTTTGATGGCCAACTTCTGCGCCAAGACGATGCCTTATCGTGGTTTAGGCTCAGGCATCCCTCGCGTATTGGCTGAAGACAGCCATGTAGAGTTTATTGACAGCAAGGAGGGGAACCAGTTTACTGTTCGTGTGAACCGTCCACTTGCTGCCTTAGAGGCAGGGAGTAGCACAGAAAAGGCAGGGAGTAGCACAGAAAAGGCAGGGATTAACGATAAAAAGGCAGTAAGTAATGATGAAAAGGCAGTAAGTAATAACGAAAAGGCAGTAAGTAAGAAAGAGAAGAATGAGCAAAAGCTCCTTGCTTTCTGCAAAGAGCCAAAGACTTTATCTGAAATTTGCAAGCACCTTGGTATGACCGACAGATATAAAGTCAAGAAAAGGTATATTGATCCACTTCTAAACAAGTCTCTTCGAATGACAGAGCCGGAATCGCCGAAAAGCCCTACTCAGAAGTATGTAGCTATATAACAGAAAAGGAGCAAGCGATATGGAAGCATATGATTTTCTCCATGAGTGGGTGAAACCTATCATCAAGGGCGACTATCAGGACTTCAGCTCAAAGAAAGTCGAGGGTTATTCTCTCTTTGTCTCTGAGTATAAGAAACCGCATGTACAAGCGATGGTCA
>JAEEGJ010007139.1_pt1 | contig 32488 bp, 28 predicted proteins | sample 8958761 | NCBI WGS metagenome assembly JAEEGJ01 (sample SAMN16246546, study PRJNA631951) | gut metagenome | biome: gut microbiome; feature: rumen; material: RS-attached | host: Bos | place: Iran: Karaj | collected 2018-10
ACTGGTCGTGGAGCGGAACGATTACCTTCCTTACGGCACGAGGCTGGGCGTGGGCAACGCTGTCCTGGAAAGCAACCACTACCGTCTCGGCGCCAAGGAGGAGCAGGTCTTCGGGGGCCTCGACCTCGGAAAGGTGGACTTCGGTGCACGGCAGTACGACCCGTTCATCGCAGGCTGGACGACCATCGACCCGATGGCGGACAAGTACGGAAGCATGTCGCCGTACAGTTACTGTGCAGGGAATCCGGTGAACATGGTAGATTTTGATGGGAGGATACCTCGTATCTATATACAACGAAAGGGTTTGGGGCATGTTTTTGTCACGACAGGAGAGGGAAATAATACGACTGTATATACATATGGCAGATACGGTGCTCTATATAAATTCTTTGGAAGCATTACATCTGGTTCTCTAACTCCATTCGGTGAAGGAGTATTAGGTATTCTAAAAGGAAAAGATGCAGCAAATTATCTTGAATCTGTATTAAACAAAGACAACTTTGATGTATTTGAATTTGTAAATGGTGATGATTCACAAATTAATGATTATTTTTCTCAAAGAATTCAAGGCTGTGATACTCCGTCCAACCCCCAAAAGATTACTTATCATAATGATTTATATCATGTTATCGACATATACGATTTGTTATTCAATAATTGTGTAACTACAACAAGATCGGCAGTCGAAAAGGGTGATGTTCAAATTGATTCTAATACAAGCATCCCTATTGTATTCGCTAAAGGTTTATCAAATCAAAGTATGAAAGATAGTCAGATAAAGAAAGTCGTTTACCCAAAAGCTTTGGTGCATTACATCTTATATATGATTAATCGCTTAAACAATAACGAGGATGACAACTAAGCGTGCTTTTACATTATCCCTTGCTTTATTGTTTATATATCTGATAATCCAAGTCGTATTGTATATTAATATGCTAATCTGTATAGAGTATGATACATTCGGGATCCAGATATCAAGACAAGGTATTGCGTTATTACATAGATTAACTAAAGTACAAGCAATAATAGTTATACTCTTTGTTATAGTTGGATTGGTAATTAGCTTTTTACGATCCAATTCATATCTAACTTACTCATTGTATTTTGTTATGTTATTGCTGAATTGTTTCTTCCTGGTTCAATATATTAATACTCACAATACATTCATTTCATCAGTGGGAAATGATTATCAAAGCACTTTAGTTTTGATGAAACAATCGATAAGGCCTCTATTCTTATGTAGTATAGTTATTTCATTTATTATGGCTTTATTATTATACTGTATTAATAAGCATAAGAATTTCAACTGATACACTTTCACTATCTTTATTGGCGGCGGCTGGGAATCAGCCGTCGCCTTTGCTTTTCTCCTACTGAAACTATGACGCCCGGCGTAAAGCTCAGTGTCCCGTGCACAACAATGGTGCCTCCAACGGCTCGGTTAGTTTGCTTTTTGGGACCACTAACCGAAGTCAAAGGAGATGCTCCACCACGTTCAGCATGACTTAATGCTGACGGAGGGCCGAATTCTACTTCAGGGCGGCGGTGAAGGAGTATTTCAGGTTAACGTCGGCGTCGATGAAGAAGTTCTTGACCTCGTAGCCGAAGGTGATTGACGACTTGGTGAACTTGGTGCCATATTCAGCATTGGTTACCTCGATAGTATAGTCGGAATCTGCTCCGATCACAATGTCACGCGTGTAGCCAAGGTCCTCGAAGCCGGAAGCCTTGCAGAGGATGACCGGAACGCAGCTGCAATTGTGCACTACGATGGTCAGTTTCTTGTCCGTATTCTTGACCGACTTGACCTGGAGGATGGCATCCAGCAACGGCTTGAGGAACTCCTCCCGGCCATATACCTTGTGCTGTGCCAGGACTGCAGTACGGTGATTGTCAAGAGCTTCCCTGATTCCGGCCTCACTTTTCTCCTTGGCGAAAACCAAGGTACAAGGACGGAGTTCACCGTTGCCGTAATCGATCCAGAGTTCCATCAGCTTGTGAGCGTCGGTACCGCTGACGATGGTCAGGTTCTTCTGCATAGCCCAATGGAATACCTCCTTGCTGAACCCGTCGAACTGGTTGAAAACCTCCAGCCCGTGCATAAGGCCCATATCCAGGATACGGCTGTGCTCATCGTACCATACCGGTCCGTTCGGAGCCTGGCGGCTCCAGTGAGGGTGGTTCCAGACCATGAAGGCACCCTGCTTGCGAGCCTCCTTGAGCCCTGCGACCATTCCCTCGAAATGATCCTCGAACTTGTCTTCCTCCTCGCCAATTTTGGTGTCGCTGTCCACGAAAGAGACGTTGAAATGTCCCGGAGGCATCCCGCGGGTGATCTCTCCGCCGTGGATTACCAGGATGTCGCGGGACTTCGCGTAAGCCGCAGCGAGACGGTAAGATTCATCACGGTCGCAGTTGAACAGGCCCTTGTTGGCAAGTTTCTGGTGACGGCCGTCCAGGTGGTCGGTAATCACGAAGAAATCCAGACCGTCCAGGATGGCCTCATCCACCCTGGTGGTAGGCCAGACGTTGCCGTCGGAGAAAACGGTGTGGGTGTGCATGTCACCCTTGAGGGTCATGTAGCCCTCGATGTCAGGAACTTTGATCTGATGTGTCATCACCTGGGCTGAAGCACCCAGAGAAAGAGCGACGAGCGCGCTCAGCGCAATAAGTATCTTCTTCATATTCTGAATAATTTATTTCTTGTTACCTAAGTCAAGGACACGCACATTGCGGATCTTGAGACCTTCTCCGTGGCCGCAGAAAGAGATATATCCGGTCTTGTTGAACATGCCCGGATGGTTCTTATGGTCGTAGGTGTAAGGATTCTCCTTGCTGCCGTCAGGAGAGACGTTGCGTCCCTTGCAGGCCGTGCGGAGATTGCCGTCGAGTATTACTTCGCCATTGAGGGTAACCTTGATACGGTCTCCCTCGACGCGGATTTCCTCAGTATTCCATTCACCGAGCGGCTTGTGGACGACCCGTTTCGCCGGAATCAGACCGTACGCCGAACCGTGGACCTGGTAGTCGCGCAGGTTGGCATACATAGGAGCGTCGTGGTCGAGGATCTGGCATTCGCACATTCCGTAATATGCCGCATCCACTCCCATCGGAGTCCTGATACCGACTCCGTTGTTGACGCCTTCACGAAGGAAGCAGAACTCGAAACGGAAGACGAAATTGCGGTATTCCTTCTTCGTGTAGAGATTGCCCGTGGAGCCGTAATTAGCAGAAACATAGATGGTTCCATTCACAGGGATGTACCCTTCCATGTCTCCTTGCCACTTGTCGAGGTTGGTCCCGTCGAACAGCATCTCGAAGCCTTGCTTCTTTTCCTCTTCCGTAAGTTCGGATATCGGTGACGGTTCGGCTTTGGCCAGCATCGTTTCTATTTCTTTGACCAGATAAGCATCATCGGCTTTGCCGGTGGAGGCATATATTTCCGCAGCCTTGGTCAGATTATCCTTCAGGTCGGTGTAATTTATCTCCTCCGTGGTCTTCGCAGCAATCTTCCTTACAGCATCGGCAGCCTCGTAGAAAGCGCCGTTGAAAGGAGCAGCCTCCTTGTCTCCAAGGTACTTTCCTGCAAGCAGGAAGGCTTTCATCGTCGGCACTCCGGACAGGGACTTGAGGGCTGATTTCTTCAAGATTGTCCTGAGGGCCGCATCCTCCATAGAACCGGCGAGGCTGAGGACTTCTCCGAGATTGAAACGCTTCTTCTCGGCGGAAGTTTCATATTCGTCCACCAAACTGATGTAGCGGCTGAGCAAAGGTCCGGCCTTTGAAAGGTCAGACTTGGCGAGCTTCAGGAGCGCCGGTGCGGCCTTGTAGTTGTCTACCTTCAAAAGGGAAAGCAAGGCTTTCCAGCTGCCACCTTCCACGTCTGCGACAAGGTCGTCCACGGCCTCGTCAACCCCTGTAGCCGCAAGGCAAGGATAGAACTTGGCCACGTTGGCAGCCTTCTTCATTATCCCTGACAGTTTAGAATACTGCTCGGCTGGAGCCAGGGTATGGAGTGCCGAAGTAAGGGCTTTCTGCAAAGCGGACTCCTGAACAGGGGCTGCATTGTCGAGCAAGCCGGCCACCTTGTCGATGTCATCGGTGCCCACCACGTTCTGCAGGGCATTGACTCCAAGTGCCTCAAGGTACTTGCTGCCGGAACCCAGCATCGAATATACCTGCTTCGCCGCCTTGGCTATCTTCCTCGCGTTCACGAGATTGAGCAGGTTCAGGAGAAGCTTGCCATTGTCTCCGACGGAGAAGTCCTTGCCTGAGGCAAGCTCGTTGGCGAGAAGAGCGCAAACATCATCCTGGATATCTCCCTTGAAGGACTTCAGGGCGATAAGACTTTCTTCGGCGTTCTCTCCTCCAAGCTGGCCGAGAAGTGCTGAAAGGGCTTTCTTCCCTCCGATCTTTCCGGCAGCGGATATGGCTGCCTTGCCAATCTCGCCTCCCTCATTCACGGCTGATGCCACAAGATCGGATACTGCCGAAATCTTGTTGTCGCCGAACCAGTTCAGGACATCCGCCTTGGCTTCGTTCCCGAGTTTCTTGAACTTGGAGACGAACAGAGGCACGAGAGCGTTGGCCCCTACTGCTTTGGTAGCATTGTCGATAACTGAATTACGGAACTGTCCGTCATTGCTTTTAAGGGCGGAAGCAACTGTCTTCCAAACCTTTGCAGGCTGCTCTTTCATTATGGTGCAGGCAGCCAGGCATTTCTCCGCGGCACTGCCGGCTTTCAGAAGCTTCTTCGCTTCCTTGAGGGTCAGGCCAGGTTCTTCCTGCGGTGCCTGATAAGGTCGGAGCATATTCTGAAGAGACTCGAAGAAGGATTTATTGGTCGCATCCTGGCAGGCTGCGGCAGCTTCCTGGAGGCCTTTCAGCACGTCCGCTGCCTTGGCATTGTGCTGCGGGTCGTTGACGTAGTTGACCAGACCCGTGAGAGCATATTCATAAATGCTGTTCTTTACTCCTGCGGCGGCCGGTTTCATCAGCTTGGCAACTTCCAAAACTGACTGAGGGGCGGTGGCCGCAAGGTCGGCCATATGGCTTGAAAGGACATCTGCCGTCTGTGCAGGCATTGCGGCAAGCACGTCAGCCACGACCGTTTCAACTGTCCTGTTCCTGGCGTCCTGGGCATAGAGCGACAGAGACAGGACCAGAAGCAATGCTATCGAATATATCTTTTTCATATCCTTACTTTTTTAAATCTTCCAAGGTGCGCGCATAGGCTGGTGGACAAGCAGATTGGCTGCATCGTCGCCGATGAACAGCTGCTTGTCCGGATCGAAGTGGAGGGTCCTGCCGAGACGCAGGGCGCACGAGCCGATATTCACAATCGTGCAGCTGTGATGGCCGTTGTCCTCCGCGAGGGCGAACTTGCGGCGGGTACGCACGCAGTCCAGGAAATCTGTATGGCGAGGTTCCGGGTCAGGGAGCTGGTTGATGATGTCCATCACGTTAGGGATGGTGCACTCGAAGCCTTTGTAAACCTTTCCCTTCGGACCTTCGATGTAAGGCACCTTGCCTTCGCTTTCGAAGCCTTCGCCTTCAAGGATGATCTTGCAGCCGTCGGCATAGGTATAGGTGATGCTGCGCCATATTCCTACGGCATCTGGATGCTGCTGAGGGGCATCCACCTCGACTTTCACCGGAAGGGTGTCATCCTTTCCGAGAATATACTGCACCGGGTCGATGTAGTGCTGGCCCATGTCGCCGAGGCCGCCGGACTCGTAGTCCCAATAACCGCGGAAAGAGGAATGGACCCTGTGCGGGTGATATGGCTTTACAGGAGCAGGTCCGAGCCACATGTCGTAGTCGAGTTCTTTCGGAATCGGCTGCGGCTCGAGGTTGGTCTTGCCCGTCCAGTAGAATTTCCATGCGAAACCAGTCGCTCCGGAGATCCTGACCGTCAGAGGCCAGCCCAGGAGTCCGCTGTCAACGAGCTTCTTGAGTGGCTCTACCGTGGTTCCGAGGCCGTAGAAAGTGTCCTTGAAGCGGAACCAGGTGTCAAGCCTGAATATCCTTCCGTACTTGTGTACCGCTTCGACTACCTTCTGACCTTCCCCGATGGTCCTCGTCATAGGTTTTTCGCAGAATATATCCTTGCCGGCCCTAGCGGCTTCCACCGCCATGAGTCCGTGCCAATGTGATGGAGTAGCGATATGGACTATGTCCACGTTAGGGTCATGGACAAGGTCGCGCCAGTCGCTGTAGGCCTGAAGTTTCTCCCCGAACTTTTCCTGTCCCTTGGCCAGGGCTTTGTCGAGATGGTCCTTGTCAACGTCGCAAACGGCTACCAGGCGGCAGCGTTCGTCGCTGACGAAGTGGAGGTTGCTCATTCCGATACCTCCCACTCCGATGATTCCGCGGGTCATCCGGTCGCTCGGGGCGACAAATCGTTTGTCACCGTTCATCGCTCCCAGCACGTTGCGAGGCAGGATGGTGGCCGCAGCCACTCCAAGTCCAGCCTTCTTGATGAATTCTCTTCTGGATTGTGCCATATTAGAATATGTAGTTAATTAATTATGCAATGACTTGCTAATTTAATAAAAACCATTGAATATGGCAACAGAAGCCCTTTTTCCCCTCCTTCGGCTGTTTTATGGTGGAGGATAACTCCTTATCTATCAATTAAATCCACAAAAAGATGGTGCCAAAATCGCTACCATCAAAATACTTAATCTGTTAATATATAATTATTTATCCTCCACCACTATTGTATCGTCCTGGAAGGGATTAGAAATTGAATCCCAGGCCAGCTTGGAAAGAATAATCCTTGAGCGAAAGTGTCGAGGCGCCGGCGAGGATCGAGAACCTGCCGATGGAAAAGATAAGTCCAGTCTCGGCCTTGACACCCTTGAGATCCATATCAGCAACTCTTGCCCAGTCGGAGGAAGAGTCCTTCCACAGCACCCCGCTGCGGCCATAACCGCCGCCGAGATAGATGGAAAAAGGATTAGCGACAGAAACCGTTATGCCTGCGGTTAAAGAATATCCGGTATTCCTTTCTTTCCCTGTCGTCCAGATGATACTTCCGTTTTCTGTCGTCCCGTTAGAGAAGCAATCGTAGGAGGCAGACTGGAAACTCGGACTGGCCGTTCCTTTCAGATAGCCACCGATACGACCGCTGGAAAATGCCACCATCAGACCGGCCTGGTTCAGCGGCAGTTCGCCGACAGCAATTACTCCCAGTGCCTTTCTCTTCGCTGAGACTAGAGGTATACGTCCTGTAGAGGATGCTACCATCTGTGACGAAGGAGATAACGTTGATGCTGAGGAGGTTAGGTGCGCATGAACAGATGACGAATGTGGTAGTCCTGGTGTTGTTGGTGTCGCTAAACCAGGACCCGTAAGAGGCACGGCAGGAATAACAACCAGAGGAGCGGGCTGTAAGGCAAACAACTTGGCGCCGGAATTCTGTTTTGATTTAGCTGAAGGGAATGCCTCTTCATAACGCAGACGTATACTTTCAAGCCGCATCTTTTGCGAACGGGTCATCTGATCCTTGGAATTCGAAAGCAGGCTTCGCAGCCCGGACAACTTGCTTAGAAGTTCAGCAAAAGACCCGCTCTGAACAGGCTCGCCGGACTGGGCTTTCTCCCTGAGTATTATGCATTCGTTGCAGATAGACTCGTATAGGGCGATAGCTTCGTCTATCGAGTTTCTCTGTGCACTTGCAGGCAAGGGGAACGCCAGCACCAGAAGAATCGGCAAATATTTGAGGAACCCTTTCAAAACATACAAATTTAAGAAATTATGATGTATCTTTGAGAAGATAAATCACATTATGGACGAGTCTTCCGGGTTTTTCAGAATGCCTTCCATGCCATCCAGTCCTGACTATTCAAAACTTGTCAGGATAGGCGGTGATGGCAACGGCTATTGTGAACTGTACAAGACGGAACGGTCCGGACGATTCCTGGTCCTGAAATGCCTGAAAGAAGAATATCGCGGCGATCTTTTGTATGAAAGCCTGCTCAAGAAGGAATTCGAAATCGGCTATTCATTGAACCACCACAACATCTGCCAGTATTTCGATTTCCGGGATGTAGATGGTCTGGGTCATTGTATCGAAATGGAGTGGGTTGACGGCCGGACACTCGAAGAGGCTCTTGCTTCCGGCAAGATGGAAAAGACGGTCTCCGACAAGATTCTTGATGAACTCTGCGACGCTCTATCCTATATGCACTCCAAGCAGATATTCCATCGCGACCTTAAGCCTTCGAACATCATTCTGACCTATAGCGGAGACACGGTGAAACTCATTGATTTCGGACTCTCAGACTCCGACAGTCATTCCGTCCTGAAGGAGCCGGCCGGGACAGCAGTATTCTCCGCTCCTGAAGTCCTGGAAGGAGGCAAGGCCGATGCAAGGAGCGACATCTATTCACTCGGCCTGGTAATGTACAGCCTTTCAGGACACTACCGCAGAGTGGCGAGGAAGTGCTGCGAAAAGAAACCGGCGAACCGCTACCATAACATTGCCCAAGTCAAGAAAGCTCTCCACAGCAATGCTCCGCTTGTTTCAGGAATATTATTCATTGCCGTGGTGGCTCTGCTGGCGGTCCTGTCACTGCTGCCGGAGTCTTGGCCGGGATGCAAAGCTGAATCGCAGCCGGCCGCGACTGAAGACACCATAATATCGTCAGTACAGCAGCCAACTGCAGAAATCTCAGATACAGTCTCCAGCCTATCATCCGCTACCGTCAAGAAAGATACCGCTACATCAGTAAAAGCATCTGCAAGTAAGCCCAAACCTTCCGGTAAAACCAAAACGACCGTGAAAGAAGATGCGGCAGCTATCGATGAAATATTCAGGCAAGCCACGGAATTGTTCGATGAGTAATCGAATCTCCCCTTTGGTATTTTCAGAATAATCATTAATTTTGTTTCCAGATTTTTGACAAAAGTGTCAAAATATTGGAAAGTATGAGAATCGAAAGACCTGTATACCTGAATGAAATGATCCGGTCCAGAGGGAACGGGTTCATTAAAATCATTACCGGAATTCGCCGCTGTGGCAAGTCATATCTCTTGAAGATACTTTTCAAGGACTTTCTGCTCCAAGAAGGTGTTTCTTCAGACCATATCATACTTATTGACCTTGAAGACAGAAAACAGGCCTCGTTCAAAGATCCGGATTATATTCTGGAATATGTCGATTCTGCAATGCAGGATGACGGCACCTACTATATCCTCATTGATGAGGTTCAAGAGATAAAAGAATTTGTGAGCGTTCTCGCAACACTGAATCTGAAGGATAACGCAGAAGTATATGTTACCGGCAGTAATTCCAAATTCCTCTCGAAAGATATCTCAACTGAATTCCGCGGTCGCGGAGATGAGATACACTTGCTGCCTCTTTCTTTCTGTGAATTCCTGACCGCTTACGATGGCTCGGACAACGATGCATGGCTTGATTATTATACCTTTGGAGGGTTACCTCAGGTTTTGTTGCAAGAAGGAGAGGACAGGAAAATCAGTTATCTGAAGAACCTTTACCAGACCGTTTACCTGAAAGACATATATGACCGGAACAGAATTGAATTCCCAACGGAATTCGAGGAGCTTGTACGAGTGATCGCCTCATCGATTGGATCTCCGCTGAATCCTAACAAACTGGCAAATACGTTCAAGAGCCTGAAGAACACTAAAGATTTGACCAATAAGACAATAACAACTTATATGGGATATCTGGAAGATGCCTTCCTTACTTCCAAGGCTGAACGATACGACATAAAGGGAAAGAATTATATAGGTTCCCTTTCAAAGTATTATTTTCAAGATCTTGGGATTCGCAATTCGATCCTGTCCTTCCGCCAGAATGAAGTAAACCACATAATGGAGAATATAATCTACAATGAGCTTCTTTACCGTGGTTTCAGGGTTGATGTCGGCAATGTAACCATCCGCACGAGGTATAAGGACGGAAAACCTGTCCGGATTACCCTTGAAGTGGATTTTATTGCCAATAAGGGGAGCAAGCGTTACTATATCCAATCAGCATGGAAAATGCCGGATGATGAAAAAGTCCGGCAGGAGACCCGTTCTCTTTGTGAAATAAATGATTCGTTCAAAAAGATTATCGTGACTGGCGAGAATATCCGTCTCAAACGTGACGAGAGCGGCATTGTTACCATCCCTATCATCCAATTCCTCAAAGATCCCGGCAGTTTGGATCTATAAAGCGTTCTTACTTACCTACTTCACCCAACTCGATATAATTGAGTCCTTCTTTCTTGCCGGCAACGAAAGATGGAGTATATTCTTCGCCGCGCTTGATCTTGGAAATCAGGAGAGGCCAGCCGAGCAGGAACTGGGTCGCATGGAATTCATCTCCTTCCATAAGCTTCGAGTTACGGCTGCTCTCAACACGGAAAAGTCCCTCTCCGAGATACTTCAACTCAACGATTCTGTCCGGAGCCCAGCCTATCGTCAAGGCATCGCCTTCCGAGAGACTGTCCGAAGAAACGAACTTGCTGGTAAAGAAGCCCGAGGAGAAGGCCGGGTTATCTCTTAGCGATGCCTTGAAAGTATTGAAGTTCCGGAATCCTATATACCTGCATAGCACATCCAGGGTGTCAATCCGGGGTGTAGGGCGAAGGCTGACATATCCCCATAGTCTCTTCAATGTTGACGAAGAAACGAAGTCTCCGTTTGATTTCTCTATATCGACAGACAACGCTTCAAAATGCGAGGTGGTTGAAAGATTGCGTCCCCATTTGCGGGCGACCTCCTGAAGCAGGAAGGCGAGCTCGGGAATCTGTTTGTCGTTCATTTATTCTTTATTACTATGTTTGTTTCTGCTGGAACATGTTTTTCACTTCGGTTCTCGGTGACAAACGGAATCACCTGTCCTTCAGCGACATATAGAGTTTTCAAAAGGTTCTTTCCAAAATAGTCGGTCGTCTGCACGCAATACAGGCCAGCCTCATCGACGTGGATGGCCTGCCCGAGCAGCAGATTATTGGAAACATCCAACGACGAAAGATTGTTATTGCTGCATTCAATGTACTGCAACCTTGGGCAATTGCTAAGATCCAGCGACGTCAGATTATTCCCCTCACATCTAAGAACCTCCATGTTATGCAGGTTCGAAACGTCAAGAGAGGTTAGTTTATTACCCGCGCTACTGAGATGAACGATGTTCACATTTTCGGAGACATCCAGGGAACCTAATTCATTGCACCAGCAACCCAGCAGTTTCAAATTCGGGTTGTTTGAAACATCCAATGTTTTCAGCTTGTTTAGATAGCAAGACAGCCATTCCAGCTGACTGCACCCAGTTACATCAAGGGAAACGAGTTCATTCTCGAAGCAATCCAGGTGTATCAATTTAGAGCTGGACACACTGAGGGAGGTAAGTTTGTTGTTGTTTATATTGACTGTTTCCAGTTGTGTGTTTGATGATAAATCAATGCTTCTGAGATTGTTCCCGGGAATATGAAGCGTCTTGAGATTAGGGTTTGCAGATACATTTAGAACGCCAAAGCCGCATCCGGTGGCATCAAGGATCTCCAATCTTGGACATCCGGAAAGGTCCATATTCTCAAGCGGAGTATATGATATAGCCAATTCCCGAAGTTTAGGATTGGCAGAGAGATCTGATAATGAACGAACCTTACCCGTTACATATAGTATTTCCAAATCCGGCATCTGCGACAAGTCCAAATCGATTTTCTCAATATACAGATCTTGTGGATTGTCGATCCTCAATTCTCTCACCTTATGCAAGCCTGACAAATCAGGCAATTTGCCTCGGAGATGACCGAGACTGATAAATTCCAGTTCTGTATGCTTGCTTATATCAGGATATTCCAGCCATGTTACAGCCAGACCAATATATTCCAATGCCAGGTTGTGCGAAAGGTCCAGGATTCCAAGTTCCTCACCCAGGCCACTGTTACTACCAAGTTCGAGTTTCTTGAGCTTAGGATTATTTGATACATCCACATACTTCAGCGTACCCAGCGGACCCCAGCAGTTTGGCCAGGTGCCACCGTACGGTCCGATATAGTAATGGCCGTAAATAGGTGTCAAGTCGGTTCCATCCTGTTTGGCCGTACCCCATTCTCCGGCACCGGAACAGATAAGGACCTCCAGGTTAGGCATATATTCGATTCCTTTTAGGGATGTGACGTTCCAGTCGTTCGAACAGAATTGCAACGCTTTGATTTTCAGAGCCTCCTTGTATGTGAACGCGCCGTCTTTATCAAAGTCATAATTGGCAAGGAGGTAATTCCTGAAGCCCGGGTCAGGAATGACAGGAGTCTCATCAATGTACAATTCCTGTGTCTCTGTCCGGACCTCCGAATCTCCGGCCCTTACGAAAGCATACCACTCATAGGTCTCTCCGGGAACGAGCCAGCCGGTCATGGTTTCAAAGACCCCGTCATTCAGTTCGCACATTACCGTGGTCTTCTCCTCTCCACGGATACCATAGGCAAAACCGAAACTCTCGGCCCTTTCGTCCGATACAGTACAAGAAAAGCTGGCCTTCAATCCATCCACGACCACCTCCGCCGACTCGATCTTCGGAGCCTGGAATTCTTCACTCCCCGTCTGCGGTTCGCACGCCAGCAAGGCCGCAGAAAGAATAATCAATATCAGGATATTCTGCTTCATAGGTCAATCATTCCGCAACCATGAAATTTACGCAAAAAAAATTGAATATCTGGCTGCAGGGAGATACAATCTTCATCTTCTTGCGGGTCTCCATCGGCAAAGGTCCATAATTGATGCAGATTGATAAGGGAGAGAGTTCTAGGGACGATGGGGGCGTTGTTTTGACATCAACGTTGAATGGCATCAAACCCGCCTGTCCAGTTTCCCAAGGAAAGTATATTCGATTGAGCGATCTTCCTCAGAATAGTTTATCTCGAATACCAAGTCGGTTCCCGGTGCATCATAATTCGAATTGATAATCCACCGCCTCAAATCGGCATTGGAGATGCCGCCATAACGACGAAATCCTATCAAGCTCCTAAGCGTGATTATACTTCTACCAGGAAGACGGAAAGACACCGACTGTATCTCCTCCGGATGTCCACCACAAATCTCCCTCCAAACGTCAATTGCTGTCATATCACCAACAGCCACGTGTCCCAGAGGCGTAACCCTCCTGACAACCCGTAATACAATGATTCTGTTCATAATTGTATTGTTTTGATGATATCATTCATCCTCGACCCTAACTATTAGGAAATCATGATGAATAAATGCTTTAGTATGTATCTATGTTGTATTCTCTTCAAAACCATAAGAAAGGTCAACCATTATTAATGCCAACCATAGCAGTCAATGAGACGAGCTATAGTATAGCACGAGCTTAACTCTTGTCTATCTCTAGAACGAAGATGTCTCTTTGCCATTCTATCTAACTCCTTCTTGTTGTCTTGATAAAACCTATTGATTGTCAACAAGTTCTCTTCGTTAAATACTCTAGTGAATAATGGTATCTGATCTTTATGCTTATTATTATAATCTTCTGTAATTTCTCTGAATCTTTTCGAAAACCGTGAGTCAAACGCGGGTACGTTACCATATACCGCCATCATTACCTTAGTGACGGCGACTACGGAAGGGGTTCTTTGAGTATTGTATTTCCTGTGATTGATTGCAGATACAGTATTCGCTACATCATTAAATAGCCCTATCAGATTCTCCGTGTCTTTCAGTCTGAAATCATATCCCACTGGATGCTGTGAAACATACATTATCAATGGCATATAATCATTTGGGGACCAACCCACATAAAAAGCCTTCCTGCTGGCCATGCCAAACGCTCTTAAGTATTTATACAAAAGGGTGCAAGCCTCCTGTTTATTATCATACAGTGCTTTCCCTCTGTGCATATTAAAGAACTCAAAGCAGACATCCCACTTATAACCCGTTCTAAAATAGAGGTCACTGTCAAGCTCTACGTTAATAACATTAATATCGTTAACTTGCATAATATAAAGGTTTTATCGTTTGTAATTAATCATTTACGGAATCGCCTGGATTCTATTTTTATAGTACTTCCAATTAGGTGCTAAATAATAATTATATATTGCTTCAGACGGGACATAAAGTGGGCAATCGTTAGTGTTCTCAAAAATATCAAAACCAATTTTGCAAGGAGTAGTTGCCAATAAAGTAATAGAGGTCAATCCGCTACAGTTCCTAAAAGCATCATCGCCAATAGTGGCCACAGAACTCGGAATCTCAATTGTGGTCAATCCGCTACAGTTCCTAAAAGCATTGCTGCCAATAGTGGCCACAGAACTCGGAATCTCAATTGTGGTCAATCCGCTGCACTCATAGAAAGCGCACTCACCAATAGTCGTCACAGAATTCGGGATGTCAATAGAGGTCAATCCGCTACAGTTCCTAAAAGCATCTTCGCCAATAGTGGCTACAGAACTCGGAATCTCAATTGTGGTCAATCCGCTACAATCCTCGAATGCCTTTCTTCCGATACTTGTTACGGTATTCGGAATTACGGTGTTGATACATCCTTTAAAAAGAGTGTTGCTTTCAGTCTCAATAATCGCATTGCAATTATCTCGGGAATCATAGATAGGATTCCTAGGATCTACTGTAATAGTGGATAACTCATGGAAAGGAAAAGCAGTAATAGAAATGCTAGTTAAAGACTTTGGAATCATAATGGATGTCAATCCTGTACCCCAGAAAGCATTACCCTCAATACTTGTCAACGAATCAGGAATCACTACTGATGTCAGATAATGACACCACAGGAACGCATCCACTCCAATACTTTTAACAGAATTGGGTATCTCAATGGTGGTTATTCCGTCGATACCAGTAAATGACCAGCTATCAAGTCTTTCTACAGAGTTTGGAATGATTGTTTCCTTACATCCGGAAATTAAGGTATTACTATTAGTCTCTATAATCGCATTGCAATTATTTCGAGAATCATAATTCGGGTTATTGGAATCTACAATAATTGTGGATAATCCACGACAATACATAAAAACTCCCTTGCCGAGACTTGTTACTGAGCTAGGAATCTTTATCTCTGAAAGAGAAGAACAATTAACGAAAGCCCAATATCCGATACTCGTTACTGAATTAGGAATAGTGATATCTGCCAATCCCGAACAACCATCAAATGCATTGTATTCTATAATTGTTACAGAATTAGGTATTTCTATGGATACTAATCCACTACAAGTTCCAAAAGCCCAATTCCCAATACTCGTCACATCCCCATCAAACAGAATTGTGCCTCTTCCGTTTTTATATTCATTTGAAATGAGGTTGGCACCAAAACCATCTGTTCGATAAGGAATAACAATCTTTCCGTCTTTGCTTGTATACCGAATAATATTGTTTGTGTACTCCTTTGGTGCAATAGAAATATACTCGCTGGTGCGCTCATTGTTGCCGTCTGAAATGACAACCACTGCTTTCATCTGTAGCTTGCCGGTGAAGAACTTCTCTCCAAGTGATCTTCCATCGAGAACGACACTTAGTTTTCCGTTGCCGCCGCTCACTGAGACTACCGGAAGTGAAATGGTCTCCTGTGTCCCGCGGGTGATGAGGCTGACTGCCTCAGCCGTTATCGCTTTATCCCATACCTTTACCAATGAGTCGGCACAGTCTGCCGGACTTACCCTGAACTCCAATGTGTCTCTGGATACTGTTGATCCGTCAGGCTGGATTGTCACCCACATCGTTGAGGCTCCATCGGTATAACGAGGAATGTATGTCAGAGACTGTATCCTTGAGACGAGAGCGGAGACTTGAGTCTCAAGGTTCGCGATCCTCTTCTCCATCGCATCTATCCGCTTGTTGATTGTTGAGACTTCGCTGTCTATTATGGTGTTTAGACCTGATACCGCTTCGGATATCTTGCCATCGATGAGGCCATTATTCTCGTCAATTGCCTTCTTGATAGCGGCTTTGTATCCTTCTGTCAGTTCCGTCTTGGCAGAATCAAGTGAAGTACTAAGCTTGTCAATATCTCCCTTGAGAGACTCATCCTCCTTTTCAAGGCTTCCCTTGAGTGCAGCGAGCTTCCCTTCCGTCTCGGCTATAGTCCAATAGCCTTTCAGCTGGTCATTGACCCAGTTCTTCATTGACGTATCCAAGGTTCCTATAGCCTTCGTGTAGGCTGACTCAATCTCTGCTTTGGTCGATTCGATCTTGCCGTTGAGACGGGATTCCATCTGCTCCATAGTGGTATTGATGGCACTTATGCTGCCTTTGATACCGCCTATCTCAGATACGATTCCGTTGTACTGCTCCAAGGTGGCAAAGGTGGCGCTTACCCAGTCCTTAGCGTTTTTGAGCTGGGTGTCAACATAGTCTTTAAGATCGTCAATCCGTTTCTCTAGGGCACTGTCTTTTGCTTGGAGGGTCTCAATCGCAGTGTTGACAAGTGAGAGGGCTTTCTGAAGATCGTCAATCTTTCCATTGGCAGTGTTAATACTCTTCTGAAGCTCAGATGCCGTGTTCTGCAGGGCCGTAATGTAGCCCTTGATCTCCCGGTCAGCCTCTTGCAAAGAAGAGATGCTGGCATTGATGCTGGAGACCTGACTCTCGATCGAGGCAATACGCCCTGATTTCAACTCATCAATCTGGGACTGAAGGTTTGCGATGTCACTCTGCTGGGAGCAGGAGGCAAACAATAATGTCAGGCAAGAAAAAACAATTAATAGATGCTTATTCATGTGGTCAATGATTTACTGTATTAAAGATGTGTTCTGCAAAGAAAACCAACTCATAAAAGCCAATCAAGTTCATATTGGTTCATTTAATTGATTTGAACGGGAGTGCAGATTGTTCGTGCACCCAAGGGTGCTAGCGTCTTACTGCTGTACGCGTTTGGAAGGGACATTCACTTCAAAAAAAGAGGGTGACTAGCAGTCTTTCGACTTTTAGTCACCCGTTATTCCAGAGTTGTTGTAAAACCTATTTACTCTTGTATGTCCTTCAGTGCCTTCGTGATTATCTCCTCCGGCACACCCTGCTCTTTCAGCGCCTTGATAATCTTGACTCTTTCCTCTTCCCGACCTTGCTCTAGTCCTTGCTCGAAACCTTTATCCCTGGCGAAGTCGATCTGGTTCTGTATGTCACGTTCCGTAGTCATGTCATTCTGGTATTTGATTCTGTCCTCCTGAGCAATATTATGCAAATCCGCCGAGGAAAACAATAGGTCGAAGATTACTTCATCGAAGCCATCTGGTTTCTCCTCGAGCTCCGGCAGGTGGTACAGGGCATAGCCAACTCTCTCTATCAGAGATGCTTCTGCATCCCCTCGGCATTTCCCGACCTCAAGGAAGATATAGTGCAGGTCGTCCGTCATCAGTTCGCCGCTCTCATCGTCCGTGACCGAGTAACGGAACAGGTATCGTTCGGATTCCGGATGTAATGAGAACCTCATTATTCCGATGAAATAGACAGGCTGGAAGCCGTAGCCCCTCGCTCCCACCTTCAGCTGTCTCTGGATCGAGAATCTCGAATTGAACAGGGCACGGTTGTAGAAGTCGTGTTGCTCGGATCTCTGCACCTCAACCAGGAACCTCTTACCGTCCTCGTCCGTGCATTCAACGTCCACACGGATGTTCTTACTGCCGATGTTCTGGTTGGTGCTTTCTTCCGGTGTGTAGGTCAGGCTGGCGATCTTGCGTTCCGGAATCATGGCCTGAAGGAACAGGAGCATAAGGCGTTTGGCATTGCCGTATTCCTTGAAAGAGCGCTTGAACCAGCGGTCCAGCAGGATGTCGGCGTAGCGTCCAGGGCCGTTGGGCGCCAATATTTCGTTTTTCCTGGTGTTTAGAGTTGTGGCTGAAGGGAGCGGCCGGGCAATCTCCCTTCAGCCGGTTGACATATTTACTTCCCGGCCGGAAGCGAAAATGGGAAACAATCCTCTTCATGGCATTAAGAAACGATAATTCACGACTTAAGAATCAGCAAAGTGTTTTTTATTGATGACTGGGCGCTGCGGGGAGCAACGCACCACAAGGGGGCTCTCCTCGCGCCCTGCCATTGTAAGGCTACATATCTGTTCTGAGGAGGATTGAGCCGGGTGTCATACGGAGGCCAAAGGCCGAAGAATCTAAATTCTTCGCTGCATTAGATTCTTCGCTTCGCTCAGAATGACAGGTAGCTCTTCACTGCGTTCAGAATACCGGAATCGTGGCTAGGGGTGCAGGCGAGTGGACCCTTGGACATGGTTGGAGGCGGGGATGCAGGGGAACTGGACGCTTCTTTGAGATTATTGATTATCTTTGGAAAAAGTAATGATTTGGGGCATGAAAAGATTCTTCAGTTTTTTGGTTTTCCTGCTGGCGGCCGGGGTTGCGGCGAATGCGGGGAAAATAGTGACCGACAGCCTTTACAGCAATATCCTGAAGGCATCCGTCAAGTACAATGTATATCTTCCGGACGGCTTTGAAGAGTCTGTGAAGACTTATCCCGTCGTCTATCTCCTTCACGGCCTCGGCGGAAATTACACCGACTGGGCCAAGAAAGCATCAGCCAAGGCCATCGCCGATGAACTCATAGGCACGGGCGAAGCTGTGGAAATGATCATCGTTATGCCGAATGCCGGCGGCGCCGACCGTCACAACGTCTGGAACGGGTATTTCAACATGCCAGGTTGGAATTACGAAGACTTCTTCTTCCAGGAATTCGTCCCTGCCGTAGAGGATAAATACCGGGCTGTCGGCGACAAGGGTCACCGCGCCGTGATGGGCCTCTCTATGGGCGGTGGAGGCAGCACCGTTTACTGCCAGCGCCATCCGGACATGTTCTCCAGCTGCTATGCGATGAGCGCCTGGCTCGACTACGAGACCGGCCAGGTCGGAGAAAGCGAACAGGCCAAGGACAAATTGTACTATGTATGTCAGTCAGTAAGGGAGCATTCGGCCCTGGATTTCATGGACAATGCCGATGAGGCGACCCTGGAAAAGCTAAGGACCGTCAAATGGTTCATCGACTGCGGTGACGACGACTTCCTGGTCGCTCTGTCATTCCAGCTGCATATGAAGATGAAAGCCGCCAAGGTCAAATCGGAGCTCCGCGTCCGTAACGGAGTCCACAACTGGGAATACTGGCACGGCTCCCTCCGCCTCGCCCTCCCATTCGCCTCCAGGAATTTCGATAAATAGACTCTTTACTCGGCGGCAGTCGGCTGCAATGTTAGGGCGCATTTACCCGTACAGGGCTGCGAAGCTGCAAGCGCCCGGTGTTGCAGCCGCTGACGCAAAGGGAGATTCCCGAACAAGCCGGGAATGACAAAAAAAGAGGCCGGCTCGGAGGAGTCGGCCTCTTTGGATATTCGCGTCAAGTGATTACTCGGCTGCGCGATCGTTGCGGCGAGGAGCACGACCTCCGCGGTTGCCGCCCCTGCGGTCGCCACGGTCACCCCTGCGGTCACCGCGGTCGCCACGAGGAGAACGAGCTCCCTGGGTGCCTGCTGCAGTGACTGCATTAGGAGTAAGATCCTGCTTGCCATAACGCTCGCCGTTGCAGATCCACACCTTGATTCCGAGGGCACCGACCTTCGTGCTTGCAACTGCAAGTGCATAGTCGATGTCTGCACGGAAAGTGTGCAGAGGTGTACGGCCTTCCTTGAACATTTCGCTGCGAGCCATTTCAGCACCGCCTACGCGGCCGCTGATCTGGACCTTGATGCCTTCGGCGCCAACCCTCATGGTAGAGGCGATCGCCATCTTGATAGCCCTTCTGTAGGAAACACGACCCTCGATCTGACGAGCGATGCTGTCAGCGACGATGTGTGCATCCAACTCAGGCCTCTTGACTTCGAAGATGTTGATCTGAACGTCCTTCTTGGTGACCTTCTTGAGCTCTTCCTTGAGTTTGTCAACTTCCGATCCGCCCTTTCCGATGATGAAACCAGGCCTTGCGGCGTGGATGGTCACGGTAATGAGCTTAAGGGTCCTTTCGATGACAATCTTGGAGATGCTGGCCTTGGAAAGACGGTTGGTCAGATACTTGCGGATTTCATAATCCTCGGCGATCTTCTCAGCATAGTTACCACCACACCAGTTAGAGTCCCAACCACGGGTGATACCGATTCTGTTAGAAATAGGATTTGTTTTCTGTCCCATATTACTTGTTCTCCTCTACTGTTGTTGGTTGCTTGACGTCGAGAATGATGGTGACGTGGTTGGAACGCTTGCGGATCCTTCCGGCGCGGCCCTGAGGGCAAGGACGGATACGCTTGAGCGTACGACCTTCATCAACCATGATAGTCTTGATATAGACGTTGCCGTTGTCCAGCTCGTTGCTCCTGTCCGGATTCTTGGCTTCCCAGTTAGCGATAGCGCTGCGGAGAAGCTTCTCAAGACGGATGGAAGGCTGCTTCTTCGAAAAGTGAAGAAGGTCGAGAGCACGGTTGACTTCCACGCCTCTGACTGTGTCTGCTACCAGACGCATCTTGCGAGGAGAAGTAGGCACATCGTTGAGCTTTGCGATAGCTGTATTCTTTTTGGCTTCCTTGATCTTTTCAGCCATTATGTGTTTACGAGATCCCATAACTTAATTCTCCTCAATCATTACTTATTGTTGCCTGAGTGGCCCTTGAATGTTCTGGTAGGTGCGAATTCGCCGAGCTTGTGACCGACCATGTTCTCAGTAATGTAAACAGGGATGAACTTGTTTCCATTATGGACAGCTACGGTGTGGCCGACGAAATCAGGGGAGATCATACTGGCGCGAGACCAGGTCTTGACGACCTCCTTCTTCTTGCTACCATCATTCATAGCAAGAATTCTCTTCTCCAGTGCTTCCTGGATGTATGGACCTTTTCTTAATGAACGACTCATAATCTTTTTTCCTGTTTAATTACTTCTTCTTTCTTCTTTCGATGATGAACTTGTTGGAAGTAGCCTTAGGATTACGTGTCTTGTAACCCTTTGCAGGGAGACCCTTGCGGGAGCGAGGGTGTCCACCGGAGGCACGACCTTCACCACCACCCATAGGGTGATCTACCGGGTTCATGACGACACCACGGTTGTGAGGCCTGCGGCCCTGCCAGCGCCTGCGGCCGGCTTTTCCGTCAGATTCAAGATTATGGTCGGCGTTGGAAACGGTACCAACCGTTGCACGGCAGGAAACGAGCACCATTCTGGTCTCACCCGAAGGCAGACGGAGGATGGCGTAGTTGCCTTCACGAGCTGCGAGCTGTGCGAAGGTTCCTGCGGAACGGGCCATTGCAGCACCCTGTCCAGGACGAAGCTCGATGTTGTGGACGAGCGTACCTACAGGAATTTCTGCAAGTGGGAGGCAGTTGCCAAGGTCTGGAGATACACCGGAACCGGATTCGATCGTCTGACCGACCTTGATTCCTGCAGGAGCGATGATGTACTTCTTGACTCCGTCTTCATATTCGACGAGGGCGATACGGGCACTGCGGTTAGGATCGTATTCGATGGTCTTTACCGTTGCTGCCATGTTGTCCTTGTCGCGGAGGAAGTCGATGATACGGTACATCCTCTTGTGGCCGCCGCCGCGATAGCGGACGGTCATCTGACCGGTATTGTTTCTACCGCCAGTGCTCTTGAGAGGTTCCAACAAAGCCTTGTATGGCTTCTTAGCAGTGATTTCGTCGAATGCACTGATTGCCCTGTTCCTGGATCCAGGAGTCGTAGGCTTGAATTTTCTGATTGCCATTGCCTTGTCCCTCCTTAAATATTAGCGTAGAAATCGATCTTGTCATCACCGGCAAGAGTGACATAAGCCTTCTTGAAGTGATTCATGCGGCCGCGGAGCATACCCGTCTTGCTGTAGCGGGATTTTCTCTTACCGTGATAGTTGATAGTATTGACGTCCTTTACAGTGACGTTGTAGAACTGCTCGACGGCAGCCTTTATCTGAAGCTTGTTGGCTTTCCTGTCAACGATGAAGCCGTAACGGTTGTTCTTTTCAGTCTCAGCCGTCATCTTCTCGGTGACGATTGGCTTGATAATGATACCCATCTCTTTGCTCTTTTAACGGTTAGCCCTTTCCGAGAGGACATCCTGCACACCGTCCATCAGGACCATCGTATTGGCGTTCATGATGGCGTAGGTGTTGATTTCGTTGACAGTGATGACCTTAACCTCAGGGAGGTTACGTGATGAAAGGAAAATGTTGGTGGAATTCTCCGGGAGAACGAAGAGAACCTTGCGGTCACCAGCCTTGAGGGCTTCGACGATGTTCTTGAATTCCTTCGTCTTAGGAGCGTCCATGGTGAAAGGCTCGACGAAAACGATAGCGTTTTCCTGTGCCTTGTATGTAAGAGCAGAGTGGCGTGCAAGAGCCTTGACCTTCTTGTTCAGCTTAGTCCTGTAAAGACGAGGCTTAGGGCCGAATACGCGGCCACCACCAACGAAGATATTGGCTTTCAAGCTACCGTGACGAGCACCGCCGCCACCTTTCTGGCGACCAAGCTTCTTGGTCGAATGTGCGATTTCACTGCGATCCTTGGTCTTTGCAGTACCCTGGCGCTGGTTGGCGAGATACTGTACGACGTCAAGATAAATAGCGTGATCATTAGGCTCGATGCCGAAGACCTTCTCGTCAAGGACCACCTTCTTTCCGGATTCGGATCCGTCAATTTTCAATACTGGTAATTCCATAACTAAAACTCCAATGTTACATAAGAACCCTTGGCTCCAGGAACGGAACCCTTAACGACGAGAAGATTGTTCTCAGGGATGACCTTAACAACCTCGAGGTTGAATACCTTCACCCTCTCATTGCCCATATGGCCGCCCATCCTCATTCCAGGGAATACGCGGGATGGCCATGAAGATGCACCCAAGGAACCTGGCTTGCGCAGACGGTTGTGCTGACCGTGGGTCGCTCCGCCGACACCGGCGAAATGATAACGGTGGACAACGCCCTGGAAGCCCCTACCTTTAGAAGTACCGACAACATCTACGAACTTGACGTCGTTCAGGACGTCCACGGAGATGGTGTCTCCAAGCTTGAGCTCTCCATCGAAGTCTGCCGGGAATTCGACAAGCTTGCGCTTAGGAGTAGTTCCTGCCTTTTTGAAATGCCCCAACTGAGGCGCGCTGGCGTGTATCTCCTTGATTTCGTCATAGGCAAGCTGCACGGCTTCATAGCCATCCTTTTCAACGGTGCGCAGTTGCGTGACAACACACGGACCAGCCTCGATGACGGTGCATGGAATATTTTTTCCATCAGCACCGAAAACGGAAGTCATTCCGATTTTCTTTCCAATTAATCCAGGCATTGGTTTGATTAATTAATTGTAACTTAATAATTTACATTATTCCGCACAATTTTGCGGGCTGCAAATGTACGAAAATAATTTCAATTAACAAAGTTTTCAACAAGCCTAATGCCTAATAATCAGCAATAAAGGTTAGCGGAAGTCTTCGTACCCGGGCATCCCGAGACCCGAGATGAAATCCTTGAACTGTTTGTCTTCCCTCGGGCAGATGAGAAGGGCATCCTCGGTGTCTATGACAAGGTAGTCCTTCAATCCCTTGATGGCGTAGATTTTCTTTTTGTTTTCTGTGATCACCAGATTGTCCTTGTCCTCTCTCAGGAGGCTGTTGATGGTGTTCAGGGCGTTGCCTTCCCGGTCCTTCCTTTCGATCATGCGGAAGAGCGTGTCCCAGGTATCGATGTCGAACCAGCCGAAGTTGCCCGGATACAGCCATGCCTTGTCAGTCTTCTCCATCACGGCATAGTCGATGGAAATCTTCTGGCAGTCTGAATATGCCTTCTCCAGGAACTCTTTCTCCCCCGGAGTGCCGAGGATAGTCTCCCACCCGCGGAAGAGCGCCGTGACATCGGGGATGTATTTCTCCATTTCCTCCTTGATGATCGCTGCCTTCCAGACGAATATTCCTGAATTCCAGTAGAACTCCTCGCTGTTGCAGAACACCTCCGCAAGAGCCCGGTCGGGCTTTTCCACGAAGGTCTTCACCTGGAGCGGCTTATCCGAGTCGGCAGTAGCCTTGCCTCCCTTCACCTGGATGTAGCCGTAGTTGGTGTCAGGCTTGTCGGGAAGGATTCCGACCGTCATAAGCACGTCGTTGCTCTCGGCATATTCCACGACATTCTCCATCACCTTGCAGAAAAGGTCCACGTCCCGGATGATGTGGTCCGCCGGTGTGGCCACTATCGTGGCTTCAGGATTCCGCCTGAGCACTTCATAGGTTGAATATGCGATACAAGGTGCGGTGTTGCGGCTATATGGTTCCAGGAGCAGGTTTTCGGCAGGAAGTTCGGGAATCTGTTCCCGGACGATATCCCCGAACCTGGAAAGGGTCACCACGAGGATGTTCTCCCTGGGAACCACTTTGGAGAATCTTTCGTATGTCAGCCTGATGAAGGACTTCCCGGAGCCGGAAATATCCAGGAACTGCTTCGGGCGGGATTCCCTGCTGACGGGCCAGAAATGGTTTGTCGTACCTCCGGCCATTATCACGCAATATCGGTTATCGTTCATATAGTGTCATATGGTTTTCATCTATCACAAATACATCGGGTAGAAGGCGTTAGGGAACCATTCCACCTTTTCCTCCCCGCCGTCGAAAGTCACCGCGACAACGTCGAAACTGACTTCCAGGTTTCCCCTCAACCGTGGGTCACGGGTTCCGTTGAGATATCTCAGCGCAGCGGCCGCGACCTTTTTCTGCTTGGCTGGCGTCACGTTCTCCTCCGGGGCAGCGGCAACAGGTGCGACACGGCTTTTTACTTCCACAAAATGTACACCATCTCCGTCAAGGGTTATGATGTCGATTTCCAGGTGCCCGCACCGGAGATTCCTTCCGATGACCTGGTGCCCTTTCCCCACGAGGTAGCTGCAAGCCACCTCTTCTCCGCGACGGCCGGTGAGCATCCTGGCCGAAGGGTTCTTCCGCTTTTCTTCCATAGTCTATGTCCGGTTATGCGGCAGATGCCGCGGTCATTCGAAGGTAACGATGGTCACACCGCTTCCTCCGAACTGTATGTGTTCGTCCTGCACGGACTTTATTCCAGGTATAGTCCTGAGATATTTCTGCAGTTCGTCCCTCAAGGCTCCCGTGCCCTTTCCGTGGATAATCCTCACCGACCCCACGGAAAGCATCATCGCGTCGTCGATATAATGGATGACTATATCCAGGGCGTCGGAGACCCTTTCCCCACGAACATCTAGTTCAGGAGAGAACCTCAGCCTACGCTCCCGAAGGCCAGAATCATCCCTCATCGGACGCGGCTGCACGGTCTTCTTCTGGGCTGCCTTGTATTCATTTGAGGATATGCGCTCCACCTTGTCCAGGGCCATCTTGCTGGTTATGTTCCCGATGGCGACGGTAACCGCCTTGTTGGATACGCGGACCACTTCACCCACCATTCCGTTGTCCTTGACACGCACTTTTTCCCCAACCTTCAGCGGGCCACCCCGGAATACTTCCTGGACAAGGCCGTCATCCCCCTCGGCCGAAGGTTTCTTGCCCCTTCTGGCCTCCTGGCGGGCCTTCCTGTCTGAAAGCTGCTTGAGTTTCCTGTCTATGTAGTCGTCGTGGTTCTTCTGCTCGTTTTCCTTCTTGGCCTGGAGAGCGGACACGAAGTCCTGGAGGTTCTTCCTGGCATCCGATGTCTTCTCCTTGTCCGCCTGGGATTCCTTGATGGTCCGGATCGTGTTCTCGACCGTCTTGTTGGCACCAAGGACTATCTCCTCCGCCTGTTTCTTAGCCTCGTCAAGGATTTCCTTCCTGGTCTTCTTTATGCCTTCCAGCTCTTTCTGGTAGCGGTCGGTGATGCTGTCGAGGGTCTTGTCGGTGTTACGGATCTTCTGGAGTTTCTCGTCCAGGGCACGGCGGCTGCGGACTATCTTGCGCAGGTTACGCTCCATTCCGACGAATTCCTCACCTACGCGTGTTTCCGCATCCTTGACTATATTCTCCGGCAAGCCCATCTTCCTGGCCAGTTCGAATGCGAAGGAATTGCCAGGCAACCCGATGTCAAGCTGGAACAACGGCTGGATACGGGACGCATCGAACTGCATCGCTCCGTTTATCACGCCGGTATCCGAGCCAGAAGCGTACAGTTTGAGGTTTGTGTAGTGCGTCGTAATCACTCCATAGACACCGCGCTTGTCCATCTCACTGAGTATGGCTTCAGCTATCGCACCTCCCGCTGCGGGTTCCGTCCCGGACCCGAACTCATCGATCAGGATGAGCGTCTTGCCGTCGGCTTCCTTGAGCATGGATTTCATATCCTCAAGGAAGGAGCTGTATGTGGACAGATCGTTCTCGATACTCTGGTCGTCACCTATGCTGACCATTATCCGGTCGAACACCGGCAGTTCCGAAGTCTCCGACGTCGGGACCAGCATGCCCCACTGGAACATATACTGCAGCAGTCCGGTAGTCTTCAGGCAGACGGACTTTCCTCCGGCATTAGGCCCTGAAATCAACAGGATATGCTTCGCCGGCGTGAGCCGTACGGTTATCGGGACTATGCTCCTCTTTTCCCTTGCAAGGGCCTTTTCAAGAAGAGGATGGCGGGCTTTCCTGAGGTTCATCTCCCCGCTTTCCGAGATAATCGGCATTCCAGCCTTGAAGTCCAGTGAAACCTGTGCCTTGGCAACCAGGAAGTCGATTTCTCCGATATATTCAGCAGAAACGATGAGGTCCGGGACATAAGGGCGGACGAAGTCGCTGAAAGCAGCCAGAATGCGCTGGATTTCCATGGCTTCTTCGGCCCGGAGAGCGAATATCTCATTCTCCAGCTCAACGATCTCGGCCGGCTCCACGAAAGCCGTCTTTCCCGTCGATGAAGTATCATAGACAAGGCCAGGAAGCTTCTTCTTCGCAGTGCTGTTTACCGGAATGAGCAGCTTGCCGTCGCGGACTGCCAGCCCTGTGTCGGCATCGGCGATACCGTCCAGCTGCGCTTGTTTCAGGATTGCATTGGCTTTCTTGGAAATGGACCCTTCCTTCGACTTGAGGCTGCGGCGGATCTGCAGGAGCGCGTCCGAAGCAGTGTCCTTCACGTCTCCGTATTTGTCCAGGATCAGGTCTATCCTGCGCTGGACTTCCGGATAGTTCTTGACCGGAGCCGAAAACCTCTTCAGGTTCGGATATACTCCATCCTTCGTGGCTAGGAAGAAATTGGTCAGACGCCTGACCGTCTCCACCATGGTGCGGAGCTTCCCGAGGGAAAGCAAGTCTATGTTGTACCCGGTATTCTCAAGCGGCTTGAGGAAAGGAAGGCAGTCGATGTATCCGTTGGTCGGGAAACTCTCCTCGAACATCATCACGAGGCGCATCTCGTCCGTAAGGGCAAGGCGCTTCGATATTTCCTTGGCATCGGTGCTGAAAACCTCATCCGCAACGCGGCCTACGGCATATTCGGTGGAACATTTGTCGGATATCATCGACCGGATGCGGTCGAATCCCAACTTGCTCTCAAGCCTTGTGTCTGTGCCTGGCCGCTCCATTTCCTAAGCCTTCTCTTCCTGGGATTCAATGCCGGAACCAAGCTGAAGCTTCAGCTCGTTGATATTGCTGATTCCGGTGAGTTCGCCGCCGCGCACGAAGGAAATTCCTCCCGTCTCTTCAGACACCACGATCACGTCCGAGTCGCTCTCCTCGGTGATACCGATTGCTGCTTTGTGGCGCATTCCGAAACTGGCCGGTATGTCCGTACGCTGGGTTATCGGCAGAGTGCACCTTGCTGCCACGATACGGTCGCCATCTATGATCATCGCCCCGTCGTGAAGCGGCGAATTCTTGAAGAATATGTTCATTATCAGGCGCCTGGAAACCTTGGCATCTACTTCGTCGCCGGTCTCGGCGATATATTCGAGGGAATCCTTGCCCGGAAGTACGATGAGGGCGCCGGTCCTCGCCGCGGACATGGCCCTGCAGGCTTCCGCGATCTCGTTCATCGTCTCATTGTCCATCTTCTTCTCCTGGGTTCCGAAAAGCCTGCCCAGGAATGCCTTCCCCTTGCGCGCCACTCCATAACGAGACCCCAGCCTCATCAGGAAGTGCCTGACTTCAGGCTGGAATATGATGATGAGCGCAAGAACTCCGACATCGATGAAGGTGCCGAGTATGGCGCTCATGAGTTTCATGTTGAACGCAGCCACCACAACCCTGAGCACGAACAGCAGGATGATAGCCAGGAATATGTTCATTGCCGAAGAACCTCTGATCCACCTGAAAACCAAGTAGATCAGAGCCGCCACCATCAGTATGTCGATGATGTCGGCGAAGGAAAGGTTCAGGAAGCCGAATATATTCAAAAGCATAGGGCGGCAAAGATAATAAAAATGATCAGATATTCCTTGTGATGCTCGCGCCCAGGGCGTTGAGACGCCCGTCGATGTCCTCGTAGCCCCGGTCGATCTGTTCTATGTTGCCTATCACGCTGGTTCCCTTGGCGGACATGGCTGCAAGAAGCAGGGCGATACCGGCACGGATGTCAGGCGACAGCATGTTCCCGGCACGCAGGCGGAAATTGTGGTCATGCCCGATAACCACCGCCCTGTGAGGGTCACAGAGGATGATCTGGGCACCCATATCGATCAGGCGGTCCACGAAGAACAGCCTGCTTTCAAACATCTTCTGGTGGATCAGGACACTTCCCTTGCATTGCGTGGCAACCACCAGGAAGACGCTGAGCAAGTCAGGCGTCAGACCCGGCCAAGGCGCATCGGCGATGGTCATGATGGAACCGTCCATGAAGGATTCGATCTCGTAGCTGTCCTGCCTCGGCACCAGGATATCGTCGCCATGCTGCTCGAGCTTGACTCCGATCCTCTTGAAGCTCTCGGGTATGATGCCCAGGTTGGAATATGAAGTGTCCTTGATCGTTATCTCACTGCGGGTGATGGCTGCCATCCCGATGAAACTGCCCACTTCGATCATATCGGGAAGTATCTTGTGGCTCGCACCGTGCAGGCGATCGACACCATGGACGGTCAGGAGGTTCGACCCAATCCCTTCGATGTCGGCTCCCATGCCCACGAGCAGACGGCAGAGCTGCTGGATATAAGGCTCGCAGGCCGCATTGTAGATCGTCGTCTTTCCGGACGCCAGCGAAGCCGCCATCAGGATGTTCGCAGTTCCGGTCACGGACGCCTCGTCCAGGAGCATATATTTGCCTTCCAGGCGCTTGCCGGCAGGGAGAGAAAGATGGAAGGCCCGCAGTTTCTCGTCATAGGCGAGCTGCGCCCCGAGATTCATCAGGCCAGCGATATGGGTGTCAACCCTCCGGCGGCCGATCTTGTCGCCGCCCGGCTTAGGGAAATAGACTTCCCCGAAACGGGCGAGCAGAGGTCCTGCCACCATCACGGAACCCCTGAGCCTCGAGCACTTCCTTACGAAATCCTCACTGAATATGAATTGCCGGTCGAGGCTGTCCGCCTGGAATGAATATGTGCCTTTTTCCAGCCTCGTGACTTTCACGCCCATGCTGGCGAACAGATCTAGGAGGTTCTTGACATCCAGGATGTCCGGAATATTCGAAATCGTGACCTTCTCCTCGGTAAGAAGGACCGCGCTGATCACTTCCAGGGCTTCGTTCTTGGCTCCCTGCGGCTTGATCGATCCGCTCAGGGGATGACCCCCTTCTATGATGAATGAACTCATTTTGTATCAGGTACGTGTTCGACCTCCGGGCTCAGTTCCACTCCGAACCGCTCCCTGACCGAACTGATTATCTTGTTTTCAAGTGTCATTATCTCTTCCGGCGTAGCCTTGCCGGTAAGGTTGACAAGCACCAGTGGCTGGTTATGCCATACTCCTGCATTGCCTTCCGACTTGCCCTTCCATCCGCATTTGTCGATAAGCCACGCCGCCGGAATCTTCACCCGTCCTCCGGCAGGGAAGTGCGGCACCGGCCCGAGGCCGTCCCTTTCTGCCACCTTTTCCACGTAGGAATATTCCTCTTCGCTCACAAACGGATTCCGGAAGAAACTTCCCGCGCTTCCGGTTTCCTTCGGATCAGGAAGCTTGCCGCCGCGGATGGATATCACCAGGTCACGCATCATTCCCGGAGTCAGCCCGCCTCCGTCCACCACCTCTGTTCCGAATGCTGCAACAGCGGATTCACGGACATGGCCGTAACCGAGAAGCGGGGAATATTCCTTCTTAAGGAGGAATTCCACGGCCGTCACGATGTAGCGCCCTTTGCCCTCGTGCTTGAAGAAAGAATCACGGTAGGCGTAGTTGCAATCCGATACGGGTATCCTTGTCACACAGCGCTCCACGGTATCGAAACACTCCACGCAGAGAATGATATCCCCAACCTCACGGCCGTAGGCTCCGATGTTCTGGACAGCGGAAGCTCCGACCTCCCCGGGAATCAGGGACAAGTTTTCGGGACCCCAGAATCCTGTCTCTGCACACCACCGGCAGAATTCATCGAATACCACTCCCGATCCGACACGGACAACGGCTCCGCCTTCAGGCTCCCTTTCTCCAAGGATCCGGATGAACTTTATTCCGGAATGCAGGATGGTTCCCGGATAGTCTCCGGTGAATAGCAGGTTGCTGCCGCCGCCGATGTGGAAGAAAGGCTGCGGATAGTCTCCGGGGCAGGCGAATATGGACTCCAGCTCTTCCAGGGAACCATATTCAATGAAACACGCCGCTTTCACGTCCATACCGAACGTGTTGAAACGGCGCAGATCTGTGTCCTTTGTGATGACCATATCATCACAAATATAAGAATATTTCGCTATGCTTCGGCCTTTCCCCTCTCTATCTTGTGAACAAAACCGATAAGCAGGCTTCCGAGGACTCCGGCACACAGCGAGCCCATCAGCACGGCGACCTTTCCCATGTCGCGGAGCTTGGACATCACCTCCGGAGCTTGTTCACCGAACGAGAGCGTATCCACGAATATGGACATGGTGAATCCGATACCTCCGAGGCATGCGACGGCGATGAGCATCTTCCAGCTCGCCCTTGCCGGCATCTCTCCGAGATGGAGCTTCACGGCGATGAAGCTTGCCAGCGAAATGCCCAGCGGCTTACCCACCAGCAGTCCGAGGAATATCCCCATGCTGACGCTGCCGAGGGTCGGGTCGATATGGAACACGTTGAAATAGGAAACATCCGGAATCTCGACTCCTGCGTTCGCAAGGGCGAACAAAGGCATGATCAAGAAGTTGACCCAAGGTCCGAGAGCATGTTCCAGACGGTGGCTCATAGGGATCGCGCCACTCGAAACCGTGGCGATCCTCCTGAGGCAATGCCTCTGCGGGCCGTTAGGGAATTCGAGGGCCGTCGTTTCGATGGACTTGTAATCGTTGAGCCTCTTTATGTACTGGAGCCTCTTCCTGTGGAAATAAGCCTCGTTGTAACGAGGGGTCATCGGCACCAGGAAAGCCATCACCACTCCCGACATCGTAGAGTGGATGCCCGAATAGTAGAACAGCGCCCATATCACCATCGCAGGGATGAAATAGAACCAGCTGCGCTTCTCTCCAAGCCTGTTCATTACCAGGACCAGAAGGATCAGCACGATGGCTATGCTGAGCAGTCCGAAGTTGATGGCTCCGCCGTAGAATATCGCCACCACCAGTATGGCAATCAGGTCGTCTGCGATCGCCAGAGCGGTTAGGAACACCTTGAGGGACACAGGAACCTTGTCACCAAGGATCGAAAGGATACCTACCGCGAATGCGATGTCAGTGGCTGTAGGGATACCCCAGCCGGATGCGGCTGCGGAACCGTGGTTTATGACGGCGTAGATCAAAGCCGGCACAAGGACGCCGCCGAATGCGGCCACCACCGGCATCAAGGCCTTCTTCATGCTGGAGAGCTCACCGTTCTTCATCTCCCGCCTGATTTCAAGGCCTACGGTGAAGAAGAACACCGTCATCAGGATGTCATTGATGAAGCTCTCGATGGTCATGTTCTTCGGGAACATGATCCCTTCTCCGTTCGGAGTCTTGAGATAGATGGACAGGTCGGTCTCCAGGAGGTTATGGTAGAATTCCTTGGTGAAAGGAAGGTTAGCGAGCAGCATCGCCACTACGACGCACGCAAGGAGTATCACTCCCTGGGCCCATGGCTGTTTTGAAAACTTGCGGCGGCGATGGTCGAAATTCCTGATACCTTTGTTCCAGGTATAGATCGGAAACAGTCTCATAAGTTACCGTATAAATAAACCCTCTGTTTTTCCGTAAGGGTGTCGATACCGATTCCCCAATCCTCAAGCTTGCGCAGGGCGACTTCCCTGTCTATGGACTCGGGAACGGCATGGAGCATCTCTCCTCTCTCACGGGATATGGTATCCTTGTGATCAACAAGGTATTTGGCACTCAGTGCCTGGATGGCGAAGCTCATGTCCATTATTTCGGCCGGGTGGCCGTCTCCTGCCGCCAGGTTCACGAGCCGTCCTTCCGCGATAACATATACCTTCCTGCCGTTCGGGAGGAGATACTGCTTGATATTCTGCCTTGCTGGTAACTCGCTCACAGCTATTTCCCGGAGGTCGGCAACGCTTACCTCGCAGTCGAAATGACCCGCGTTGCAGC
>JAEEGJ010007140.1_pt1 | contig 32486 bp, 26 predicted proteins | sample 8958761 | NCBI WGS metagenome assembly JAEEGJ01 (sample SAMN16246546, study PRJNA631951) | gut metagenome | biome: gut microbiome; feature: rumen; material: RS-attached | host: Bos | place: Iran: Karaj | collected 2018-10
CCCTTGGGATCAGTTCCAAAGTCCTGGCTGAGAAGGTCCTCAATCTCAACAGTGGTGAGGACTCTCGGCCCCTTCTTCTCTATCTGTGGACTCCTTAGCATCTCCGACGGGTTGTCTTCAATGTTTCCGTTCTCCAGCATATAGCGGACAAAGGCCTTTATTGATGTATAATGTCTTGTAATTGAAGAAGGCGCAAAAAGCTCATCCCTAAGACTTCCGGCGTAGTCCAGAAGACGATCCTGGGTAATATCCTTAACATCAGATATTCCCCTTCTCTCCATGTATGAGATCATTCTATCCAGGTCTCTTTTATAGGAGATCACAGTGTTCTCGGAAGTCTTTTTTACAGCCTGTAGATACTGTATAAATTCCTGTATCTGATCATCCATCATAACTTCTCTTCACTCCCCTTCCCGTTTTCCGAAAGCGTAAGCGCAAGCCATATCGGCATTGTCAGCACATAGGCGTATCCATATCTGAAATCCACAACAGGTGATGCAATAAGCAACGTTGCAACTAAAAGCAGCATCAGAACGTGGATAAGAATATTCTTCTTCCTTCTGATGGCAAGTACCATCGTTATAACAAGGCCCCAGAAATAAGCTCCGATACTAAAGAACATTCCGTAAATCGGCATGAAATCCGAGAGCTTTATCAGGATCTCTTTTACCTTGATAAACTTCCCGCCTATCTTGGGCTCTGAGATCAATCCGTGCTCATTGGACATAATACCGTCGATGTCTCCTACCTTATAAGCCACATCGGGATAGATATATCCGCCGGTAAGGTCATACCATGCTCTTACATACAGTACGGGATTCTTTAAAAAGAGATTACACCAAAGACCAAGATATTGGCCCTTATTAGCTTCCAGAATTTCCGGATGTCCTGCTCTTACAAGCTCTTTGATGTTGTCAGCAAAATCCGCAGCATAAAGCTCTTTTACATAAGTCCTGTCAATTACTGCATCGATCTGAGACAGCTCATCATCCGACACATTTCCATCCTCCACAAGGACTCTTGCCACCTGCTGGAGAGGAACCGAGAGCGACTCGGTAAAGTCCGGACTCCCCACATTAAACGCGTCAAAAACAGGCCCTTTGATAACTACAACCGTTATTATTGCAAGAAAAGCAGTTATCGCTGCCGGAACGATCTTTTTTCTGAAAGCATAGATAAATACCATCATAAACGGTATCATGGCAAAAAAGGCATTGGATCTGAACAGCATAAACAGAACAGAAAGGATAAAGAAGCTGATAAGTTTTATGCCACTGACCTTCTCATCTCTCTTTCTGTACATTTCAACAATATTACACGCCAGCAGCACTGCGATTCCGGCAAAGGGCACATCCTTCCACATTGTCACCGCAAACACTGCATTAAACGGCATAAAGGCAAAGAAAATGATTGCAAGCACCACATGCTTTACATTAAGACACTTCTCTATCCTTACCATCTCTCTGACTGCAGCGCCATTACACAGTGCCATAAATATCATCTGAACAAAGGTATAGGTGGCAATCCCATAGATCTTGCTGCCTGTAAGTGCAAGTCCGATCCGGTAAAAGAGCTTTATCAGAAGTGTATGCACTACCGGATGATGGTTGGAATACTCAAATGCACCTATTATCTGCATAAACTGCACCAGGGAATCAGCTGTCATTATCCCCGGAAATTCATACAAGTAATAAGGCAGATATCCAAGAATGCAGGAAATTGCCGCAACAGCAAATACTTTGATCTCCAAAGCCCCGGTCAGTGGCTTTCCGGCAGGCGTTTTATCTGTCTTTTGCCGTTTCTCAAAGAGGTCTTTTCTGAACAGTATCCACAATGCCATACAAAGAAGTGTTAACAGGATATAAGTCCCGGCAAACAGAATAAACACAGTCAGGATTTTAAAAATGCCACTGCTGAACTGAGCAGTAAGCTTCCCATATAAAAGGTAGGTGATCAGCGCAGAAAGAAGTGTCGGCACAGCTTCAATCGACAGAATCCACAGGATCGGCGGTTTTTTTGCGAATTTGGAAGCAAAGACCCACTTATTCAGGAAATAAATGCACACAAAAAGAACTACCGTAAGCGGATTTCTTACGGTAATTCCTGTCGCCAGCTGAATGCCCCAGCAGGCAAAAAATGGCAGAATATATTTATATATCACATTATCAGGATAGTTTTCTTTGGTCATACCAAATATCACACACCTTCGCCATCCATTATTTTAGAAAGTTTAGAGTATATCTCAAGATTATCAAAGGTTGCAAAGTAGTCTCTTTCTGTCTCTGCACGCCTTATAAGCTCAACACTTCCGTCCTTCTTAATAAGCAGCTCAGAGCTCTTTAGCTTGCCATTGTAGTTATACCCCATGGAGAAGCCGTGAGCGCCCGTGTCATGGATAAAGAGATAATCTCCCATCTCAATCTCAGGAAGCTTCCTCTCAATTGCAAACTTGTCGTTGTTCTCGCAAAGAGAACCTGTTACATCATACACATGGTCCAATGGAGCATTCTCTTTTCCAAGAACAGTAATGTGATGATATGCGCCATACATCGCGGGTCTCATAAGGTTAACCGCACAAGCATCAACACCAATGTACTCCTTGTAGATATGCTTCTCATGAATAGCCTTGGTAACAAGACCGCCATATGGTGCGAGCATATATCTTCCCATCTCAGTGTAGATAGCCACATCACCCATTCCGGCAGGAACAAGAATTCTGTCATACTGCTCGTGAACGCCCTTTCCTATGGCAGCGATATCATTGCCTTCCTTATCAGGAAGATAAGGAATACCAACTCCGCCGGAGAGGTTTATGAACGCGATCTTTGCACCAGTCTTTTGCTGAAGTTGGGCAGCAAGTTCAAAGAGCTGGCCTGCAAGAGATGGATAATAATCATTTGTGACTGTGTTGCTTGCCAGGAATGCATGGATTCCAAAGTTCCTGGCACCTTTTTCCTTGAGTATCTTAAAGGCATCAAAGAGCTGATCCCTGGTCATACCATACTTGGAATCCCCGGGATTATCCATGATTCCGTTACTCATCTGGAAAACACCGCCCGGATTATATCTGCATGAAATTGTCTCCGGTATCTTACCTATAGTCTTTTCAAGAAAATCTATATGTGTAAAATCATCAAGGTTTATAATAGCTCCAAGTTTTTCGGCATATTCATATTCCTCGGCAGGAGTATCATTTGAAGAAAACATTATATCGCTGCCCTTTGCTCCGACAGCTTCACTAAGCATAAGTTCTGTCTTAGATGAGCAGTCAAAACCACAGCCCTGCTTCATCAAAATATCCATAAGAATCGGGTTCGGAGTAGCCTTGACAGCAAAATACTCCTTGTATCCCTTATTCCAGGAGAAGGCATCGTGAACCGCCTTGGCATTTTCGATAATGCCCTTCTCATCATAAATATAGAAAGGGGTTGGAAACTTTTCTACAATTGATTCTACCTGTTGCTTTGTGATAAATGGTTTTTTCATAACTTTCTCCTTTTTATATATTTTCAATTTGCCAGTCTATTGGTGCGACTCCATTTTTTTCAAGGAATTCATTACACTGACTGAAATGCTTGCAACCAAAGAAGCCTCTGTAAGCCGATAATGGACTTGGATGAGGTGCCTTAAGTATAAGATGCTTTGGATTCTTAAGTCCTGCCGCTTTCTTTTGTGCAGGCGAACCCCAAAGTATAAATACGATAGGTCTGTCCTCTTTACCCAGAACGTCTATAACTGCATCTGTAAATGTCTCCCAGCCTTTCCCTTTATGAGAATTAGCTTCATGAGCTCTTACTGTCATAACAGTGTTAAGAAGAAGCACACCCTGCTTCGCCCATTTAACAAGATAACCATTATTTGGAATGTAGCATCCAAGGTCATCCTGTAGTTCTTTATATATATTAACTAAAGACGGTGGAATATCGATTCCAGGCTTAACAGAAAAACAAAGTCCGTGTGCCTGTCCAACATTGTGATAAGGATCCTGGCCTATAATAACAACCTTTACATCCTTAAGTGGAGTATATGAAAAGGCACTGAATAAATCCTGACTCTCAGGAAATATCTGCCTGTTAGAGTACTCATCTTTTACAAACTCATATAGTTTTCTATAGTAATCTTTATTAAACTCGTCTTTTAAGGCTGCCTGCCAGTCACCTGATATCTGTCCCATTACATTCTTACCGATACGCCTTTGTCTCTAAGATATTGCTTTACTTCCATAATCTCAAGTTCTTTGAAGTGGAAAAGTGAAGCTGCAAGAGCAGCATCTGCCTTGCCTTCTGTAAGAGCCTCATAAAAATGCTCTTTAGTACCTGCACCACCTGAAGCAATAACAGGTATGTTAACACTTTCAGAAACTATTCTGGTAAGCTCATTATCATAGCCATTCTTAGTACCATCGCAGTCCATACTTGTAAGAAGTATCTCACCGGCTCCTAAGCTGCAGGCCTTCTTAGCCCACTCTATGGCATCTATTCCCATATCAACTCGGCCGCCATTTTTAAATATGTTCCAGCCTGAACCATCTGAACGTCTCTTAGCATCAATAGCAACTACAACGCACTGGCTACCAAACTTATCTGCAGCACTTGAAATAAGTTCAGGATTCATAATAGCTGCAGAATTGACTGCAACCTTATCTGCACCCTCTCTAAGAATATTCTTAAAATCTTCAACTGTTCTAATACCGCCGCCAACAGTAAACGGAATAAATACCTGTCTGGCAACCTGTCTTACCATATCGGTTACAGTTTGGCGCTTATCTGATGAAGCTGTAATGTCGAGGAATACTACCTCGTCAGCCCCAGCCTTATCATATGCTTTAGCAATCTCTACAGGATCACCTGCATCTATTAAATTTACAAAGTTAACGCCTTTAACAACACGTCCACCATTGACGTCAAGGCAAGGAATAATTCGTTTTGTATACATATTAGTCTAGTCCATTTCTACAAAGTTTTTTAATATTGCAAGTCCTACATCAGAGCTCTTCTCTGGATGGAACTGGCAGGCAAACACGTTACCACTTTCAACAGAAGCATGGAAAGTTGTCATATATTCCGAGGTAGCTTTTACTACACTTTCATCTTCTGCCTTCAGATAATATGAATGCACAAAATATACATAAGAACCTTCTTTAATATTCTTGAATAACTTACCATCATTAATTAGATGCAGTGAATTCCATCCAATCTGTGGAACCTTAAGTTCGCCTTCTGGAAACTTAACTATCTTACCCCTAAGAAGACCAAGACCTTTAACTCCTGGTGCCTCTTCACTCTCATCAAATATAAGCTGAAGGCCGAGGCAGATTCCAAGGAAAGGAGTTCCTTTATCAACTATCTCATGAATAACATCAACAAGACCGTAGTTATTAAGCTTCTCCATAGCATCTCCAAATGCTCCTACACCTGGAAGAATAACCTTATCAGCCTTAAGAAGTTCTTCTCTATCTCTTGTAACTATGCATTCATGTCCAAGAAATTCTATAGCCTTTTCAACGCTTTTTATATTTCCTGCATCGTAATCAATAATTGCTATCAAAGTATTAACCTCGTTATTTAGTAAATATTTCTAGTTGTTTTGTGATGACCAATTTTCTGAATCAATAACTGTAGTAGCATTATCTGGTCCAACAGTAACAGGGCCATCAACTACATTGTTATCAGGTTCATTATTCTGATTATCACTGTTTTCATTTTCCCTATTAGAATCTATAGGTTCTATAGGCTCATTAGCCTGATTGTCAGAAACAGTATCATCAGGAGCATTCATATCTGGATTCTGATTATTATTAAGTGAATCAAGATAATCCTGTTCCTCTGGAAGTATATCCTGGAACTGATCAGGGCTGGTAGTATTATTGCCATCCTCTGGTGGCGCTACAGGAGAAGTACTATTCTCATCTAAGCCATAGTATGTATATGCTTCCTGCTTAGCAGTAACAAATGGTGTGCCGTTAACAACACTGTTAATCTTTCTTGTATAGTCAACAGAATCGTAAGTAAGTATCTCTAATGCTTCTGCTTCGCTAATTCCATAATCAGAAGAAAGTGCTGATATAATCTTTGCTCTTGTCTGATCAAGGATAGACTTTATTCCAAGCTCATCTGCTCTATCCTTCATAACTTCATATTTCTGAAGTCCTACAAGAAGGGAATCAAGTCCCATATCAGGCATATTCATCTTCTTATAGTTCTCATATGATTCATACTTTCTATCAAGTATTACAATCATACGAGACTTTTCATAAAGTATCTCATCACTCTTACTTAAATCTTTACCATATAGCTGTAAGAATGCCGCGTGATAATCACCCTTATAGAAGTTATTTCTAGCATCACTTAAAACTGTAAGTTTAGGAACTATAGTTGCTATAAGCATAAGAGCAACGAGCATAGATGCTGCTAAGACAACAGTTCTAATAATATAAACCTTAGGAATCTTTTTGCCCCCTTCTTCTTTAGGTGGCTTTTCCTTCTTAGGTTTCTTTTCTTTCTTTGGTTTCTTTTCCTTAGGTGGCTTTTCTTTCTTTTCTTTTTTCTTCTTGCCTTTCTTTCCGCCTTCTTCTTCAGCATTTTCCGAATCAAGCTGAGCAAGAATATCTAAGTTTTCATCTGAAACCTTAGTCTGATCTGCTTCGGCAACCTTAGGAACTTCCTCTTCAACTTCTTCAGTTAAAGCCTCTAATAATTTAGCAATTAAGCCTTTTTTCTTATTAGGGTCTTTTTCTTTCTTCTTTTTCTTCTTTTTGCCGTCTTCTTCTGAACTTACCTCTTCAGGATTGTCTAAAGTAAGCGCTTCACCGGTTCCGCCAAGGACCTTATCTATATCTCTTGAAATATCATCATCAAGTACTGCTGGTGCTTCTTCATCTTCTGCTGGAGCATCTCCAGCGGTAGCATCAAGGTCGAAAGCAAGAAGTGACTCGTCGATAGGTGTTTCTTCTGTATCACCTGCCATAGCATCCATAAATGCCTTAGCCTCTTTGTCAGTATCTGATTCAGCTTCCTGACCAGTAATATCCTGGCCATCTCCTGTAGTAGCCTGAGCTACCTCTCCTTCTACACCTTCAACTGCTGCATCCTGGTCTTTCTTCTTTTTCTTAAAGAAACTAAAGAGACCTTTCTTTTCAGTATTTTCAGCATTTTCAGAATTCTCGGCTTTTTCTTTTTTATCCTTCTTGGCCTTCTTTTCTTTTTTCTTCTTTTCTTTCTTTTTCTTCTTAGAATCTGCCGCTTCTTCTAAAGCTTCTGCACCTGCTCCAAGAAGAGCTGCTACATCAGCGCCTGCCTCAAGAGCAGCCTGATCAACCATCTCTCCTGCATCAGACTTCTTAAGAATATCAGCTACATCCCCAAGGGCTCCTGCTGCATCATCTCCAAGGATTTCAAGTATGTCTTTGCCTTCATTGGCAGCAAGTTTTTCATTATCACTGGCTGCTTCTGCAAGACCTTCTTCCTTAGCCTGAGCAAGTCGTTTTTCTATATCTTCTTCTCCAAGCTCTCCTAAATCGAAGTCAAGAGAAGCCATAAGTTCTTCTGCTTGTTTATCATCGCCAGCATCAGAGCCTGTTTCTTCACTAGCTGCAGCATCTGCAGATTTAGTTTCGCTAGGGGCTACTTCTTCAGCTGGACTTTGTTCACTGGCATCATCGTCAAGAAGCATGTTAAGAAGGTCATCGCTGGCCATATCTATCTCTTCTTCTGACATATCACCAGAAGGTGTTTCTTCTACAACTGGTTCAACTTCAGTGGCTTCTTCTGCTACTTCTTCTACCGCTTCAACTTCAGGTGCTGCATCTTCTGTTGGAACATCTTCAAGAAGGCTCATCAGTTCTTCTGCTGATGCGTCAGCATCTGCCACTTCAGCAGCTTCTTCTGCAACTTCATCTACAGTTTCAACTTCAGGTGTTGCTTCCTCTGTTGGAACATCTTCGAGAAGGCTCATTAATTCATCTACTGACGAATCAGCGTCTGCTACTTCTGCAACGCCCTCTGCATTTCCTCCTTCGGGAGATGGCTCGCTAACTGGCTCACTTGCAGGTTCTAACTGCTTAATATCAAGATCTGGAGTTGCATCAATAGGTCCCTCTTTAAGAAGAGCATCTATCTGCTTCTCAAGCGGATCCTTACTATCATCTTCTATTTCAAAATCACCAAGAAGACCTTCAAGTTCATCTTCAAGGTTAATCTCTTTATCATCTGTTTCTAATGGAATTTCTACAGAAGCCTCATCTACAACATCACCCTCAGCTACAGACTCATCTACAGCCGATTCTCCAGCATCAGTCGAAACTTCTCCAAGCATCTCTTCGATAGACTTATCCATCACATCAGAGATAGAGAATTCCTCTTCTTCAGCTTCTACTATTGGTTCAGATGCAGCTTCAACTACTTCTTCTACCGCTGACTCTGCTACAGCTTCAACTTCAGGCTCAGAAGCCTCTACAGCAGTTTCCTCCACCGCTGGTTCAGCCACAGGCTCAGCTACAGCTTCAACTTCGGGCTCTACCTGAACCTCTACTACTTCTTCAGCCACCGGCTCTTGCTTAGCCACTGCTGGTGCCTCCACCACTGGTTCTGCCACTGGCTCTGGCTTAGGCTCTTCTTTAGTTTTATTTAATGCATTCGCAAGTAAACTATCAAGATAATCTTCGGTTGTTCCCATTCCTTTTATTCCTTAATTGAAATTAGATAATTCTTACAAAAACTATCATATAATTTTACCATATATGACAACTAACTACAATTAACTTTTAAGGCTCTAAACGCAAAAAAGAAGCCGAGCAAAAGCTCGACTTCTTTGTCGAAATTCATTTATACTTCTGTTCTACCAAGACATCTGTCAATAGCTCCAACAAGCTCTCCAATTTCTGGTTTAGAAAGCTGTGCATTCGCACCGAGCTGCTCACCCTTTCGTCTCATCTCATCGTTAACAAGTGATGAGAAGATAATAACCGGAATATCTTTAAGCTGAGAATTAGTTTTAATAAGCTTTGTAAGTCGATGACCGTCCATAAGAGGCATCTCAATATCAGTTATAACTAAATGAACATTCTTATCGAGAGTACCCTGTTCTTGACACTGACATATGAAGTCCCATGCCTGCTGTCCATTCTCTGTATGAGTCAGTTTTGTATAACCAGCCTTGTTAAGAGAATCAACAATAAGCTTGTTAAGAAGAACTGAATCTTCTGCAATAAGAATTGGAATATCGCATCTTTCTCTAACGCCGAGTTCTTCAATACTAGCTACCTGAAGCCCTGTTTCTGGACTAATATCTGAAACAATCTTCTCGAAGTCAAGAATAATAATAAGTTTACCATTTATCTTAACAATACCTGTAGCAATACCATCTTCAACTGTAGATATTGTAGCATCTGGCTTAATTATCTCAGTCCACGATACTCTGTGAATGCCTACAACTGTCTCAACATGGAAAGCTATATCAAGTTTGTTAAAGTTTGTAATAATAAATAATCCCTTATTTTCAGCATCACCACGCTGGAGACAATTCTTAAGATCAATTGCTGTGATCATAGTCTCACGTGGCATGAATATACCTTCTACACTAGGATGTGAGTTTGGAACAGGAGTAACTGGCTGATAAGGAATAATCTCTCTTATCTTTGCTACGTTAATTCCATAAGAATTACCTGCTAAAGTGAACTCTAATATTTCAAGCTCGTTGGTTCCGTTTTCTAATAAAATCTTTGAATCCATAACACACCTCACCTTTTATAGTTTTATACTAACGCCCATTAAAAATTATACAAAACTTCTAAAAAAAAGTCTATAACTTTCAGAAAAAATGTTATTTTATACAAATGCTATAAAATAGACATATCCATCTTCTGCCCTGCATACTTAAATGTAATATCTAAGCTTGTGATGTTCTCTGCATCAGAAGATGATATTTCAACCACCAATACCTGCTCTATACTTTGGCCAGCTGTAAGTGTCATCCTACAGTTGTATAAATCATCTAAAAGCATAGTAGTAAGTGGAACCTTAGTCTTAACACCATTAATCTTAACAGCAGATTTAAGCCCGGTTCCTGGTATGTCCACAAAATAATCTTCTCCAGAATTATTTGTAACATTAAAGTGTAATATCAATAACTTGTTTCCAGTTGACGGATAAACAACTCCCTGAAAATCATTGCTTTCAGTATTGTTTGGATATGAATCACATATCTCATAGCTAGCATAATCAATATCTATCTCAGGCATAGCAAGGAATTCGCTTATGTCTGTATATACTGGTTCTTGCTTTTCGTCCTCTGAAGGCTTATCAGAATCTGACTCATTGCTACTAACAGCATTGGCACTAGCCGCAGCTTCTTTCTTAGCTTTAATCTCTGCCTGAAGTCTGGCCTCTTCCATAATTGCATTGTTCTTAAGTTCGGCTTCCTCTTCAGAAAGATAATGACCATTATAGCCCGAGTTATATTTTAGAAGTAGCTTAACTGCATATTCTTCAACATCAGCTAACTCTTCATCAGTCATCTCAGGTATATAGTCCTTACCACAAGCAGATAGAGTCAGGGATAATATCATCAAGATAAGTATTCCTGTTAATTTCTTTTTCACTCTCCTACTCCCCATATATACTGATTTTATCTATATATTTTATCATTGCAGGTGCTTACGAGCAACTTTTATTTAAGGCAATCTTAAACCAAAATTCTACCCCGTTATCTTTGTTTATGACGCCGCAGCTACCCCCGCTCATTTCTGATATAGCTTTAACAATAGAAAGCCCTATTCCACTTCCTCCATATGCTCTGGTTCTTGCCTTATCAACCTTATAGAATTTATCCCATATATAATCAAGGCTTTCTTCAGGTATAGGCTTACCAGTATTAAACACAGAGAAATAAGCAAATTCATCCTGTCGCTTAGTAGTAACCTCAATTCTCATATCACCTTCTACATGATTAAGAGCATTGTTAATATAGTTACGAATAACCTCTTCTATATGGTATTCATTAGCTACAATATTTAAAACTTCGTCTTTGCTTATATTTGTTACAACATCAACCTGCTTCTCATCAAATAATAATTTATATGTTTCAAGACAGTTGTTAACCACCTGATTGAAATCAAACTCGTCCAGGTCAAAGTCCCCATCCCCAAGCTCTAACTGCATAAGTCTTGTAAGTTCCTTAACCATATAGTTCATCTTCTTGGTTTCATCTATAATTACATCAAGATAGTACTCTGTTGACTCAGGATCAGAGTTTATTCCATCCTTAAGTCCTTCTGCATAACCAGATATAAGAGCTATTGGAGTCTTAAGTTCATGGGATACATTAGATATAAACTCAGTTCTCATCTTTTCGATAAGAGTTTTCTGCTCCACATCCTTAAGTAACTTTTTATTAGCTTCTCTTAGCTCATTAATAGTTTTTTCAAGAGTTTCTGACATGTGGTTAAAGTTTTCACCAAGAACCCCTATTTCACTATTACTCTTCCCGTCATACTTTACATTAAAGTCCAGGTCAGCCATACGAATAGATATATTTGTCAGTTTTTCAATAGGCTTACAAATATGATTTGATACAAACAGAGAAGTTATGCAGGCAAATGCCATGGAACAAAATGAAACGAATAGTAAAAATGTTCCAGTTATCTTAACACTATATGTAATATCATCAACAGCGGTTCTGATAACAAAGAAATTGCCGTTGCTTAATTTTCCATAGATAGTTAGATAAACAAGTTCCTCAGAAATATCTTTTTGAGTACATATAGTATAATTTTCTGTCTTCTTTAATTCTTTAATAACATCATCGTTATCTATGGAGTATTGTACGTCATTTAGAATTCTGTTTAGTTTTTTTGTGTTATTAATAGACGATATAATTGTTTTTGTATCTGTATCCGCAATTATAAAGCTTAGGTTAAAGGTTGAACATATACTTTGAAGCTTATCCTGATACTCAGAAGATTCTGGATTAGCAACGTACTTTTCCATAATTTCATAAGCATCAAGAAGTTTAGCCTCTTTACCCTTTATATATATGTCTTTCAAAAAAAAGGCATTCATTACAATAGCAATTAATAAGGTTAAAAGCACAAGTGCTATAGACCTGAAAAATAACTGCTTTTTTAATGAATGTCTGCAAATCTTTTTACATTTAATCATTATTACATTCCGAATTTATATCCGAGACCCCAGATAGTTTTGATTGTATCTCCCTTGCTACCAAGCTTACTTCTAAGCTTCTTTACATGAGTATCGATAGTTCTGGCATCTCCGAAATAGTCATAATTCCAAACGTTGTTAAGAATCTTTTCTCTAGAAAGAGCTACGCCCTCATTTTCCATAAAATATGTTAGAAGTTCAAATTCCTTAAAACTTAGTTCGACTTGTGAACCATCTACAGTTACAATATGAGCAGATTTATCTACTGATATACCATACTTTTCAATAACAGCTCCCTCAAAAGGATTAGTTCTCTTAAGAATAGCCTGAACTCTTGCAACTAATATCTTAGGGCTAAATGGCTTAGATATATATTCATCAGCGCCACTGTCAAAGCCCATAAGTTCATCTTCTTCACCTGTTTTGGCCGTAAGCATAATAACAGGAACCTTTGATGTCTTTCTTATCTCCTTGCATACCTGTATACCATCAAGACCTGGCATCATAACATCAAGAATTATAAGATCAATATCATTATGACTTTCAAATATATCAAGAGCCTTCTCTCCATCTTCAGCTTCAACAACGTCGTAGCCGTCCTTTACAAGAAAGTCTCTTACAAGTTTTCTCATTCTGCTTTCATCATCAACAACTAGAATCTTCATAAATATACCTTTTTCTATAATCACACTTATTCTTTAATAATAGTCTTAGTATGTATTGTAACAAGCACTTGTGAAATTCATGTGAAATAAGAAAGAAAATTTAGTTATTCTCAGAAAGCTTTTTCTCACGTTCTCTAAGTTCTTGTTCTTTCTCTTTAAGTTGCTGTTCCCAGCTTGCATATTCATTCTGAATCTTTTCTCTATAGTTAAGAATAGTTGGACTATCACTTTTCTTAGCTATAGTAAGCATAACAATTACAATAATAATTAGAAGAAGAATGGCAATACGCTGGAACATTAAGAGTTCTCTAAGTTTTGTATTCTTACTTACTGTTCTCTTATACTTCTTCATAAGATCTTCAAGGTTACGCTGCTTAATGCGCTGAATATCAGCACTAAGCTCATCCTCTTCTGATTCTTCTGAAGGATCATCATCGTTATCTGACTCTGCCTCAGTATCTCCTGATGCCTGCTCAGTATCTGTTGAAGCCAGAACATTCTCTGGTTGAGGTTCAGTTTCATTTTCAATAGCAAATGCTGGTTCTGCTGACGCTTCCTTCCCTACATTAGATATGCTTTCAGCAAACGATTCGGATGTAGCCTCAGCTTCCTTGGCTACAAGTTGTTCTGCCATAGCAGCAGCTTCCTGAGCCGCAAGTTCTTCTGTCTTAGCAGCAGCTTCTGCCTCAAGTTCTGAAACAAGAACAGGCATAATATAGGCCTGCTCGTTTATTTCTGGAACAGGGCCAGTAAGTGCGACAGCATGGTCAGTTAAAAAGTCATGTATATGGTTAAGATAAGCGTATCCTTCGTATGTTTTGAATACGCTCTTATCTAATAATTTGCAATATAAAGAATACACAAGCTTAGGGTTGCCATAATCCATCTTTCCCTCTAGCATCTGTATCTTGCTCTGCTCCTGCTGTGCAAGTGCAGCAGCTGCAGCATCTCTATACTGATATTCCCCTTCAAACGTTTTCAAACCAGGACCTCCTGTAAAGCAAAAGGACCCCATCGCAAAAAAGCGGTGAGGTCACATATATTACTTAAGTACCTTCTTTAACTCGTCCATGAATGTATTAACATCCTTGAACTCTCTATAAACTGAAGCAAATCTAACGTAAGCAACTGCTTCAAGATCTTTAAGTTTTTCCATAACCATCTCGCCGATTTCGTTGCTTGATATTTCTTTCTCTTCTCTAGAGAAAATCATAGTTTCAACATCATCAACAAGTTTGCTGATCTGGTCAGCACTGATAGGTCTCTTATGACATGCCCTAAGAACACCTGCCTCAATCTTGGCTCTATCGTATGTTTCTCTGTTATTATCTTTCTTAATAACAATAAGTGGTATAGTTTCAACCTTCTCGTATGTTGTGAATCTCTTATCACACTCATCACATACTCTACGGCGTCTTATAGAATTATTATCATCTGCAGGTCTTGAATCAATAACTCTAGTGTTTTCATGTCCGCAAAATGGGCACTTCATATCCTATTCCCTCCATGGTTAACAGTAAAACTATATATATAGTAGTTTTCTGTACATAATAATACAATTTACAGTAAATATTATAAAAAATATAAAAATTTATGTCAACTAAATTATGTAAACTTTTTACGATGGTGGTATGCCTTTAAATCGAAAAGAAAACTTCCGTTTTCTTTTCGCTGCGCGGGGTGCGTTCGGCGTCAGCCGAAATATTACTTTACGCAACCCTGCGCATTAAAAAAAAGCAGGTGCATTAGCACCTGCTTAATTATTATTTGATTATGCCTGTGGGCAATCCTTGATTGAGAAGCTCATTCTTCCCATCTTATCCTTGCCAAGGCAGATAACCTTAACAACATCACCAAGAGTAAGAACATCTTCAACATGCTCGATACGCTCTTTAGCGATCTTAGAGATATGTACCATACCTTCCTTACCAGGAGCGAACTCAACAAATGCGCCGAATTCCTTAATTGATACAACCTTACCTGTAAATGTCTGTCCTTCAGCAAAATCAGTTGTGATGATCTTAATCATGTTAAGAGCTTCATCCATCTTCTCCTGATCTGTACCGCATACAGAAACAGCACCTTCATCAGTGATATCAATCTTAACACCTGTACGAGCAATAATCTCGTTGATTGTCTTACCACGCTGACCAACAACGTCACCAATCTTCTCAGGATCAATCTTAATCTGGATAATCTTAGGAGCATACTCACCAACTGTCTTTCTTGGCTCAGCAATAGCTGGCTTCATGCAGTTGTCCATAATAAAGAGTCTTGCTTCACGACATCTAGCGATAGCACCTTCTACGATTGGTCTTGTAAGACCGTGAATCTTAATATCCATCTGGATAGCTGTGATACCTTCTGTTGTACCTGTTACCTTGAAGTCCATATCGCCGAAGAAATCTTCAAGACCCTGGATATCTGTAAGAAGTACGAAGTCATCATCTGTATCACCTGTTACTAAACCACAGCTGATACCAGCAACCATAGCCTTAATTGGAACACCTGCAGCCATAAGTGACATACATGATGCACATGTAGAACCCATTGATGTAGAACCGTTTGACTCAAATGTTTCAGAGACAGCACGGATTGCATATGGGAATTCTTCTTCTGAAGGAAGTACAGGAACAAGTGCCTTTTCAGCAAGTGCACCGTGACCGATTTCACGACGTCCTGGTCCTCTTGAAACCTTTGTTTCACCAACAGAATATGCTGGGAAGTTATAGTGATGCATGTATCTCTTTGTCTTTTCATTTTCATCAAGACCATCAACCTTCTGAACCTCAGAAAGTGGAGCAAGAGTTACAACGTCACAAATCTGTGTCTGACCACGAGTAAACATAGCCGAACCATGTACTCTAGGAATAATATCTACTTCAGCAGCAAGTGGACGAATCTGTGTAATCTCACGACCATCTGGACGCTTATGATCTTTAAGAATCATCTTTCTTACTGTCTTCTTCTGATACTGATATACTGCATCTGGAAGGATTGCAAGATACTCTTCATTATCAGCAAATGCCTCTTCGAATTTCTCTGTAATCTTTCTGATGTTTTCTTCACGAACCTGCTTCTCGTCTGTGAATACTGCTACTTCCATTTCTTCTGGAGTAACAATCTTCTTCATTGCTTCGAACATCTCTGCTGGAACTGCACATGATGTATATTCATGCTTTGGCTTACCAACCTGAGCACAGATATCCTTAATCCAAGCAATAATCTTCTGGTTAACATCGTGAGCCATATAGATAGCTTCGATCATCTTAGCTTCAGGAATGATATTAGCACCAGCTTCAATCATGATAACCTTCTCAGATGTTGAAGCAACTGTAAGCTGAAGGTCACCATCTTTCCACTGTGACTGGTTAGGGTTGATGATGAACTGGCCATCAACAAGACCTACCTGTGTTGTTGCACAAGGACCATCAAATGGAATATCAGAAATAGATGTTGCAATAGCTGAACCAAGCATAGCTACAAGCTCAGGTCTGCACTCTGGATCAACACTCATTACAAGGTTGTTAAGAGTAACATCATTTCTATAATCCTTAGGGAAAAGTGGTCTCATTGGACGGTCGATAACACGGCTTGTAAGAATAGCATTCTCACTTGCCTTACCTTCACGCTTGTTGAAACCTCCTGGAATCTTACCTACTGCATAAAGTTTCTCCTCGTATTCAACTGAAAGAGGGAAGAAATCGATACCATCACGTGGCTTTTCAGAAGCTGTTGCTGTTGAAAGCACTGTAGTATCACCATAGTGCATAAATGCTGCACCATTTGCCTGAGCAGATACTCTTCCTATATCAACAGAAAGTGTTCTGCCGCCGATTTCAATACTAAAAGTCTTGAATTCTTTACTCATTTTAAATCTCCTATAATTATTACTAATCAAAGAGCGCGAAAACACTGAAAGAGACTTAGAATTATTAAATATCTTTCAGTGGTCTCGTAATCTCTTTGACCGCAATTTACATAATATCATAGCCATTTTACAGTGTCAAATTAGTAAAAAAACCTCTAGGTGAAACCTAGAGGTTTTGACAACTTTATTATTTTCTAATACCAAGCTTTTCAATAAGTGAACGATATCTCTCGATATCTACTCTCTTTAAGTAATCAAGAAGACCACGTCTCTTACCGATCATCTTGTACATACCTCTTCTTGAGTGGTGATCAAGTGGATGATCCTTAAGGTGAGCTGTAAGTTCCTCAATTCTTGCTGTAAGTACTGCTACCTGTACTTCTGGAGAACCTGTATCTCCTTCTTTTGTAGCGTACTGCTTAATGATTGCCTGTTTCTTTTCTGCTGAAATCATTTTCTTTCCTCCTAATAATATTTATGGCCAAAACCAAGTACCAGGTTGGAGTATCCTAGAACCTAGTTAAGGTTACGCGACTCGCGCTTATCTAATATAACAAAACTATGCCAATAAATCAAGCACTATTATATTAAACCAAATAAAATAATTAATAATCTATATGCGCCGGCAGAATGCTTTAGTACAAGGCACCTGAAGGAGGCGATGTACGGCATCGTCGACTGAAGGTAACGCCGTAATAAAGTATTCTGGCAAGCAGAAAGTTAATCACCGATTATGTTGACTGCTTTGTATGGCGTTCTATAGTACATGCTTGATACTTTAATACCTGTCTTCGGACTGGAAGCATGGCAAACCTGACCGTTACCAATATATATAGCTACGTGGTTTATTCTTCCACCTCTTGTATAGAATATTAAGTCTCCTGGCTTAACTGCTGAAAGACTTACTGTTCTACCACACTGTGCCTGTGAACCTGAGTAATGAGGAAGTGATATTCCGTAGTGGGCATATACACTCATTACAAATCCTGAACAGTCAGCACCCTTTGTAAGGGATGTTCCTCCCCATACATATGGATTACCAATAAACTGTTTAGCGTACTGGCATATATCAACTCGTACATTGGATACACCCTGACCATAGAGAAGTTCTGTCATGGATATAGCCGTTGTAAGCTTTGGTTCAACCTCTACATAATCTGAAGATATATAGGCCTCTTCATCATCAAGATCAAGCTTAACCCAGCCATTATCAAGTTCTTCAAGAACCTTTAGTTCCTCACCCTTTGGAAGCTGAGTAATAACTGAACATTCTGTATTAGGTGCCTCTCTTACTCTTACACCTTCACCTGTAGTTGTTGCTATTGGTGTAATGATTTCATTAGCCTTAGCAAGGGCCATAGGACCAGTAAGTAAGAAATCTGTTGAAGCATAGCCCTCTATCTTACCAGACTTTATGTGAGCCCAGCCATCGTCAGTTATCTCATATATCTCGCAGGCATCTCCATTAGACATCTTACCAACTAACTTACCATCTCCACTTGGAGTTTCTCTTATGTTAAGATGGTTGTCTACTGAGGCAATACCCAGATTATGATATCCGTAATATGTGGCTTCTTCTTCACTTGCAGTCAGTCCTTCTAGATTATCATCTATATCCTTTTCAATACCTGCAGACATAACCGCACCTGTTGTACCAGTCTTATCTCCACCTTCAAGGAAATTTGTGGTATAGGTCCAAGTTACCTCATTAGAAGAAACACTAGCTTTATGTTTCTTGTTATGTAATGCTACCAATAACTCTGCTGCGCAGGCAATAACAACTACGCCTACAACTGCACTTGTTACGATAACAGTAAGTTTTCTTTTTTTAGTCATAATATGTTAAGCTTCTTCCTTCTCAACATGCAAAATATATTTTGCAACGTTGATAGCATGATCAGCCACACGTTCCAAACTTGATACAACGTCTGAGAAAATCATACCCGCTTCTGCTGTACATTCCTGTTTTGTTAATCTGTCAATATGATGCTGCTGAAGTTCTGTTTCCTTACCATCGACATTTTCTTCAAGAGCATAAAGCTCATCAAGAATCTGATCGTTGTTACCAGAAAGCATGTACTTAATAGCTTTATCAATAAGTGTATTTACAATACCCATCATATCATTAAGTTCTGCCTGAGCCTCCTTAGAGAAATCAACTCCAAGTTCTTTACGTCTCTCTGCAAGCTCAACAATAGACTGAGCATGGTCACCGATTCTTTCTATATCATTAGCAACATGGAATAAGGCACCGATACCCTTCAAGTCTTCGATTGGAAGAGTTGACTGGTTAATCTTAACAAGGTAGCTTGTTATAGCCTTGTTCATGAAGTTAATATTCTTCTCCATCTCATAGACCTCATTGATGTCATCAGGGTCTAAGGTTATAAGCGCATTCATAGCTCGGTTAAGGTTATCGCTGGCAAGTGAAGCCATACGCTCAAGTTCCTTGATACCATCTACAACAGCTGTTGATGGGTTAAAGAGAACCTTCTCACCGATGTATTTAAGCTGGAATGGTTCCTTGTAACCAATCTTCTGATCTTTACCAGGAACAACCAGATAAGTAAGCTTTACAATAAGCGATAAGAAAGGAAGTAATATTACAACCTGGAATATCTTTATTGCTGTATGGGCGTTAGCTATAAATCTACCATCATTAGCTGAGATTGACTTTATAAATGAAACTACAGAGTCAGACCATAATCTAAAGATAATAAACATTATTATGGTACCTATGATGTTAAACAAAAGGTGTATCATAGCTGCTCTCTTAGCATCCTTCTTACCTGTAAGAGAAGCTATAAGAGCTGTTGCACAGGCACCAATATTACAACCAAGGATAACATATAAACATATAGATACGTCAGGCATAAGCCCCTGCTGTGTAAGTAAAAGAAGGATAGATACAGTAACAGATGATGACTGGATAACTGCTGTTACTACAGTACCAACTAAAACTGCAAGTAAAGGATTCCTGAGTCCTGCAAAAAAGTTAATTACACTTTCTGATTCCTTCATGCTCTGCATGGCACTGCTCATGGTTGAGATACCCATAAAGAGTACACCAAAACCAAGAATAACATTACCAAACTCCTGGAAAGTTTTATTCTTCTTAACAAACATGGTTACTAATACACCTAAAAGAATAAATACAGGTGCATATGCAGATAAGTTAAATGAAACAAGCTGTGAGGTAACTGTTGTACCGATATTGGCACCAAAGATAACGCCTGCAGCCTGATAAAGATTCATAAGACCTGAGTTAACAAAGCTGACAACCATAGCTGTGCAAGCTGATGATGACTGAATAATAGCTGTAAATACAACACCAACTATCATACCTATAAAACGGTTCTTGGTAAATATTTCCAGAATACTTCGAAGTTTAGCACCGGCAGCCTTTTCAATACCGTCGCTCATAAGATTCATTCCAAGAAGGAATAATCCAAGTCCTCCAACAAGGGTCATCACTTCAGCAGCGCTCATTATATCTCCTGTCCTACTTATATAAAGTATCGTATTAATCCTATAACACCATTATTAATAATACGCATACATATATGGTAAAACAAGTAAATATAATATTTTCGTCGATACTACGAAAAGTGTATAAATAATAGAATTATTTTTTGTGCATTAAGTATATAGCCTTCTAACGCCTACTAATATAGCTTATTTGCCAAACATTTTCCCATCTTCTATGTCTTTAAGAAGGGCCGCTTTAAGTTCATCTATCCCGCTAAACTTCATTTCAGGACGTTTAAATGCTTTAATGCTAACAAGTGCCTCTTCACCATAAACATCCTCGTCAAAGTCATAGATATATGTTTCTATAGTTATCTGATTCTCGTTATTAACTGTTGGCTTATAACCTATATTTGTAATACTTCTATATGTATCACCATGAATCTGGGTTTCTGAATAGTAAACGCCTTTTTCAGGAAGAATCTTATTGTCTTCTGGTATTAGGTTAATTGTTGGAAAACCTATACTAGTTCCAAGATGGGCTCCATGCATAATCTTTCCAATAAAGGAATAAGGTCTCCCAAGCATATCTCCCACCTGATCAAGATTGCCATCAGATAATGTCTTTCTTATCCTTGAAGAACTAATAACCTCGTCTTTATACCATAGTTTTTCCAGCTGCTTAACCTTAAAACCACAGATGCCTTCATATTTCTTCATTAGGTCTAGATTTCCTAGTCCCTTATAGCCAAATGAAAGGTCCTCTGTACATACAATAATTCTTGCGTGAAGATAATCCCTAAGATAAGTAGTAATAAAATCCTCCGCTGATATAGCCATAGTTTCAGCAACAGCTGGAAACTCGATAAGATAGTCCACTCCCATCTTTGATAAGAGGCTTCTCTTCTCACTTTTTGTAGTAAGAGCCATCCCATCCTCTAAACCAAGGAATACTGAAACCGAAGGTTCAAAGGTAAAGACAACAGACTTAAGTCCAAAGTTCTTGGCCTTTAGTATCTCTTCAAGAAGAATCTGATGTCCCTTATGAAGTCCGTCAAACTTTCCTATAACAACAGCTGTTTCTTCATTTAATTTAAATTCTGTTTTATCCTTAATAATCTGCATATAAACTATGTTTAACCTATTGGAAATATTTTGTAAGGCATAAGTATATTCTTAGCTGCATCAAACCTATATAAAGCAAAGAATATATCCTCTGTATTATGAATCCTGTAAACCTGATCAGGCTCTGGATTTATCTCCTCTTCAAAACATGTAAGGTAAAGCGGATTTCCATTATCAATCTTTACCTTATACTCCTTCTTTACCTTCAAACATTCATATATGTCAAATGCCTCTTCAACTGAAAGAAGAATATCTTCTATACGACCGGCTTTAGCTATCTCTTCAACCTGAGCTAAAGTATAGGCATCCTTTATTTCAAATCCACCTACTCTTGTTCTGGTAAGTTTATCCATACAGCCGCCGCAGCCCAGCTTATCCCCTATATCCCTGCAAAGTGATCTGATATAAGTTCCCTTAGAACAGTCAATATTCATAGTTACATAAGGAAGGTTTATATCAGTAATCTCAATAGAATTAATATGAATTCTTCTTGGCTTTCTTTCTATTACCACACCTTGCCTTGCAAGTTCATAAAGCTTCTTACCATCAACTTTAAGAGCACTATACATAGGGGGAACCTGGTCGTAATCTCCTACAAAAGAATTAACTGCCTCTATAACTTCTTCTTTGCTTACTTTAACCTCTTTAGTTTCTAAAACCTTTCCTGAAGTATCTTCAGTATCAGTAGAAGTACCAAGAAGCATAACAGCTTCATAGGTCTTGGTTCTATCTGTAAGCATGTCGCAAAGTTTTGTTCCATTACCTAAACAAACCGGAAGCACGCCTCTTGCAAGAGGATCTAGCGTTCCGGTATGTCCTATCTTTCTTATCTTCAATATGCCACGAAGGACTGCAACCACATCAAATGATGTGTAGCCTTCTTCTTTGTATATATTAATTATTCCGTTTAACATATAACCTATTTATTTCATAATCTTAGCAAGCTCATCGATAGCAAGTTTTTCTGCATCTAGTACACTTGCTTTAACATCACATCCAGCAGCTCTTACGTGTCCGCCGCCGCCAAAATGCTGAGATATTAAAGAAACATCATAATCATCGCTTGTTGAGCGGAAACTAATCTTACTTGTCTCTTCATTCTTATAATATATAAGAACTGCAACCTTGGCTTCTCTGGTAATTCGAAGAAGTTCAACGCAGCCTTCAAAATCTTCTTTAGTAGCACCAAACTCTTCCATAAGTCCTTTGTCAGCAAGTCCTACAATTACCTTACCATCAAAGTAAAGCTTGGAATCAAGTACTATCCTGCTCTGGAATCTGTTCTGCTTATATGTCTTCTCAAAGAAAGTATTATCGAGAAGGTCTGAAAAATCAAAACCGTATTCAACTAGTGATGCAACAGTCTTAAGCGTCTTAGGAGTAGTAGATGAATATCTAAACACTCCTGTGTCATGAGCTATTCCCATATAAATAAGAGTAGCAATATCCTTGTCTATATACTCTTTATCAATAATATCATATATAAGTTCTGCTGTTGATGAAGCTCCAGCCACAACATAGTTAACCATAGAGCTACCCTCTGCGTTGCTCTTATGATGGTCAATATTAATTGTCTTTCCAGCTTTAGAATACATCTCCATAGTTCCTGTTCTGGCTGGAACAGAATCAAGTACTATAAATGCATCAAAGATAATATCACTCTTAAAAGTAGAATCAATATCACCTACAGCTGGTATAGAGTTAAATGCTGAAGAAGGTTTCTGTAAAAAGACCTTAACATCTGCCTCTGGCATCCTCTTTTTTAAGTAAAGATAAAGAGCCAGACAAGAACCAATACAGTCCCCATCTGGTCGCTCGTGTCCAGTAATGGCTATGCTTTTTAAACCTTTTACTTCATTATAAATATTAAACATGCTTACTCTTCATCTGGCTTAATATTCTTATTAGCCTCTTCAATAAGTTTAGACATATGATTACCATATGCTATAGAATTATCAACATAAAATCTAAGTTCTGGAGTATTTCTAAGATTAACTCTTCTGGCTAGTTCTCTCTTAAGATATCCTTCAGCAGACTGTACTCCCTTAAGAGCGTCGCTGATCTTATCTTCATCGCAAAGAAAACTTACATATACCTTACATGTTTTAAGATCTGGAGCAACTTCTACATCAGTTACTGATGTAAATGCTGGAACTCTAGGATCCTTTATTCCATCGCGAAAAAGTTCTGCCAGTGTCTTTAATACTTCAGAATTAATTCTTGTATTTTTTACACTATTCTTTCTCATTATATTACCATACCTTTCATAAAAGGCAGCCTATAGGCAAGGTTCCTATCTAGGAACCTCAACCATAATATATGCTTCAACAATATCAAGTTCTTTCATCTGATCAAAGCCATCGAATACAAGACCACACTCATATCCAGCCTTAACTTCCTTAACATCGTCCTTGAATCTCTTAAGTGATGCAAGATCACCTTCGAAGATCTGCTCGCCTTCACGAGTGATTCTAACCTTACATCCTCTCTGGAATTCACCGTCAAGTACATATGAACCTGCAATGTTACCAATAGCAGAAGCCTTGAAGATCTGACGAACTTCAGCATGACCAATAACCTTCTCTTCGAATACTGGATCAAGAAGTCCCTTCATAGCAGCTTCCATCTCTTCTATTGCCTGGTAGATTACTCTATAAAGTCTAATATCTACGCCTTCGTGTTCAGCTGTCTGCTTAGCAACAGCATCTGGTCTAACATTGAAACCGATGATAATAGCGCTTGAAGCACTAGCAAGTACTACATCGGATTCGTTGATTGCACCAACACCGCCGTGGATAACCTTAACGATAACCTCATCATTAGAAAGCTTAACAAGTGACTGCTTAACAGCTTCAACTGAACCCTGTACGTCAGCCTTAATAATAATATTAAGTTCCTTAAGGTTACCTTCCTGAATCTTAGAATAAAGTTCATCAAGACTCATCTTGCTCTTTGTCTCTTCAAGGAGCTTAGCCTTGTTCTGTGCGATAAATGTCTCAGCGTACTGCTTAGCTTCCTTATCATTGCTGTGACAAATAAATATCTCACCAGCATTTGGAACATCGTTAAGACCAAGAATCTCAACTGGAGTTGAAGGACCTGCTTCCTTAACTCTTCTTCCCTTATCATCAACCATGGCTCTTACCTTACCATGTGAAGCACCTGCGGATATGAAGTCACCAACTCTGAGTGTACCCTTCTGAACAAGTACTGTAGCAACTGGACCACGTCCCTTATCAAGCTCTGCTTCGATAATAAGACCTCTTGCACGTCTGTTAGGATTAGCCTTAAGTTCAAGAACTTCAGCAGAAAGAAGAATCATCTCAAGGAGACTTTCAATACCTTCACCTGTCTTAGCTGATACCCCAGCGAAGATTGTCTGTCCGCCCCAGTCTTCTGCAATAAGACCATACTCTGTAAGTTCCTGCTTAACTCTATCGATGTTAGCACCTGGCTTATCAATCTTGTTAACAGCTACGATAATTTCGATACCAGCAGCCTTTGCATGGTTAATAGCTTCTACTGTCTGAGGCATAACACCATCATCAGCAGCTACAACAAGGATAGCGATATCTGTTGAGTTAGCACCACGCATACGCATAGATGTAAATGCTTCATGACCTGGTGTATCAAGGAATGTAATATTCTTACCCTTGATATTAACTGTATAAGCACCGATGTGCTGTGTGATACCACCAGCCTCACGGTCTGTAACGTTTGTTTTTCTAATAGCATCAAGAAGTGATGTTTTACCGTGGTCAACGTGACCCATAACACAGATTACAGGTGGTCTTTCCTTAAGCTTCTCTGCTGGTTCTTCCTCTTCTTTAAGAAGTTCAGCGATAACATCAACCTTCTCTTCCTGCTCGCACATGATTTCATAATCAAGTGCTATCTCTTCTGCCTTTTCAAATGGAATCTGTGAGTTAACAGTTACCATCTCACCAAGCATAAAGAGCTTCTTAATAATTGCAGATGGCTGAATCTTCATCTTATCAGCAAGTTCCTTGATAGTAATCTGCTCGCCAACTGTAATTACCTTAATATCATCTTCTACAACTTCTTCCTTAACCTTAACTGGCTTCTGGAACTTACCAGCCTTAGAGTTACGGTCCTTACCAAGTTTCATCTCGTTATCATCTTCGTAGAAGAGATCCTTGTTATTCTTTCTATCTCTGTCTTTGCCCTTATCTCTATGTCTACCTTCATTGTTTTCTGGCATAGAAGGTGCAGCACCTGCAAATGACTTACCAGCAGGTCTCTGGCCTGGTCTAGAATTATCGAATGGTCTCTGACCTGGTCTTGACTGGTTATCTCTTGGAGCAAAGCCTCTATTCTGACCTCTATCCTGATTTCTGTCTCTTACCTGACCGCCCTGAGCTGGTCTAAATCCACGCTGGTCACCCTCGCGTGATGGCTGAGCTGCTTCTCTCTCTGGAGCATTCTGTGCCTTCTCAGCTTCCTGAGCCTTAAGCATCTCCTGTTCTTTAGCAAGTCTTCTATCTGTAGCCTGCTGAGCTCTGTCGATCATATTTTCTCTAGGCTTAATTGGACCAGATGGTCTCTGACCGTACTGGTTACCAAATCTGTTATCCTGATTCTGTGGTCTGTATGTACCGCCACCATTACGTCTGTCTGGCTGAGCATTTCTCTGGTTTCTCTGCTCGTTACCTACGATAATGATAGCTTTCTTCTTCTTAAGAGGTGGCTGCTGCTTAGATGCCTGATCTTCTGGCTTCTTAGCTTCTTCTTTATTTTCAGCAGGCTTTTCTACAGTCTTCTCAGCTGGCTTTTCTTCAGCCTTAGGTGCAACTTTTGCAGCTGGCTTCTCAGCCTTTTCTTCCTTTGTAACAGCTGAAGCTACTGCAGCATCTTCACCACCTGCTTTTTTATATCCTAATTTCCCAAGTTCAGGAATAATAAGGGCTTCCTCCTCTGGAGTAATACCACTCTGAGCTTTCTTACCGGCTACGCCTTTGCTCTCTAATAACTCGATAACTTTATTATTATCAAGTCCCTCATACTCCTTCGAAAATTGACTAATTCTTTTACTCATCTATTACTCCTCCATCTCCCTGAAACTATCGTATTTCTTAACTATGCTACTGGCAAAACCTGGGTCATTAACCGATAGGGAAGCTCGCATCTCAGTTCCCGTCCACTTCCCAAGTTCTTCTTTTGAACCAAGTTCTATAATTGGCACTTCATAAAAAGTACACATGTCATGAAAATTCTTTTTTGTATTATTCGAAGCATCCTCCGCTACTATTACAAGCTGGGACCTTCCTTCCTTAACACACTTCTCCGTCATAAACTCTCCGCCAGATAACTTTCCAGCTTTCTTAGCAAGACCAAGAAGTGACAAAACTTTGTTACTATCTGCCAATAATTGACTCCTTTACCAGTATTAACTAAGAATATTATTCTTCTGTAGTTTCTGGTGCTTCTTCTACTACATCAGCACCCTCTTCGTCTGTATATTCAACTTCGTCTTCATAATCGTATTCTTCATCATCCATGTAGTCTTCGATTCTGAATCCGTAAGCATCCTTAGCCTGTGTTTCAGACTTAATATCAATCTTATAGTTTGTAAGCTTAGCAGCAAGTCTAGCATTCTGACCAGCCTTACCAATAGCAAGTGAAAGCTGTGAATCAGGTACTACTACGTTTGCTGTCTTCTCATCAGGATCAGCGAATACATTAACGATCTGAGCTGGTGATAAAGCATTCTTAATAAGGTTACCTGGGTTATCATCGTAGCAGATGATATCAATCTTCTCACCACGAAGTTCCTTAACGATAGCATTAACTCTGGCACCGTTAACACCTACGCAAGCACCAACTGGATCTACGTTCTCATTGTTAGAGATAACAGCCATCTTTGTACGGCTACCTGGCTCTCTTGCAATAGACATAATTTCTACTGTGCCATCTTTAATCTCTGTAACTTCTTCTTCAAAAAGTCTTCTAACAAGGTCTGGATGAGTTCTGCTGACCTTAATCTTTGATCCCTTAGGAGTAGACTTAACTTCAAGAACAAAGAACTTCATTCTTTCGTTTGAAGAATATTTTTCATTAGGAACCATCTCGTTCTCTTCAAGTGTAGCATCAGCCTTACCAAGGTTAATAATAAGGTTTCTGCCTACCTTACGTGTGATAACACCTGTGATGATATCTTTTTCTTTAGCATGGAACTGGTTATATACAACATTTCTTTCTTCTTCTCTAATCTTCTGAGTAATAACACTCTTAGCATTAGTTGTTGCAATACGGCCAAACTCCTTAGAGTTAATCTCAACATCAACAAATCCGCCAACTTCTGCCTTTGGATCGATGTGTCTAGCTTCATCAAGTGAAATCTCAATAGCTGGATCCATAACATCATCAGCAAGTTCGATAACTTCCTTTGTAGCTATTACATGGAATTCACATGTATCTCTATCAATGTCAACTCTTACATTGTCAGCACTCTTGAAGTGGTTCTTGCATGCTGTAACAAGTGAGTTGCTAATAGCCTCAAATAAGGCTTCTTTGCTAATCTCTTTTTCTCTCTCTAAAAGATCTAAAGCTTCCATTAACTCTGTGTTCATTATTTAATCCTCCTAATAATATACCTTTAAAAATCCAAAGCTAATTTTATAATTGATATTTTACTTCTTTCGAAAACTTTTTCCTGGCCATCTATATCAATAGTCAGGCTTGTCTTATCATACGCCTTTAAGTTGCCGGCATATTCTTTAGTGCCATCTATAGCTTCAAAAAGCTTAAGTTCAACATCTTTACCTATACTCTGTTCAAGATGTCTATCCTTCTTAAGAGTTCTGCCAAGTCCTGGGCTTGAAACCTCAAGGATATAAGCCTGAGCTATAAAATCATCCTTATCAAGTGCATCTGACAACTTTCTACTAACATTCTCACAATCATCGATTGTTACTCCGCCTTCTTTGTCAATATATGCACGAAGGTAATAATCAGCGCCTTCTTTTACGTACTCTACATCATATATAGATACGCCATACTCCTGTGTAATGGGGAGAAGAAGCTGTTCAACCTTTTCTTCGTAACCTTTACGTTCACTCATATTTAATTTCCTTCTTCGCGTTCTTTAATCGAGGAGAGACGATGTAATCGTTCTCGACTCGCCGCGCGGGGTGCATCCGGCGAAGCCGGAAAAATACTTTATGCACCCCTGCGCATAAAAGAAGAGAAGGTTTCTTCAACCTTCTCTCGCTAAAAATCATCTAACCATAAATGAGTATAACACCGATGTTATGTAAATGCAAGATGTTATTGTAATTTAACTTTCTCTTTAGGTAAGAACTTAATAAGCATCTCCTGTATACTTTCATATTCTACTGGCTTACTCATGTATTCATCGAAGCCTCGCTCTATATACTTTTCTCTAACACCAGCTATAGCATTGGCCGTAAGAACAACTACAGGTGTATCATTATTAAGCCCTTCTGAATCTTCTTTAATTCTCTTAAGAGTTTCCTCTCCATCCATCTTAGGCATCATATGATCAAGGAATATAAGGTCAAACTTAATCTTTTTACAAACCTTGATACACTCTTCGCCGCTTTCTACCGTTACAATCTTTATTCTGTTACCCTTAAGAAGTTTTCTAAAGATAACAAGGTTCATAGCATTGTCATCAACTGCAAGGACAAATGCCTCCGGCGCAGTGAATTTTTCATCCATCTCAACTACAACGCTATACTTGTTAAACCAGTTAACATTTCCAAGAGATGCATTGTCAGCAATCTTTTGATTAACCTGGAATGAGAAGGTAGAACCTACACCGTATTTACTTTCAAACTCAAGTTTTGACCCCATAAGGAGAAGTATCTGCTGGGAAATATTAAGTCCAAGACCTGCCCCTTGTATTTTTCTGTTTCTTTCAAGATCAAGTCTTTGGAACTTTTGAGTAAGCTTTGAAAGATCTTCAGGTTTAATACCTATACCACTATCTCTAACATATACTTTAAGTATAAGTTCCTCTTCATTTAATCTGTCGTATGTGATTTCAAGTTCTACAAATCCTCTTTCTGTATATTTAAATGCATTGGAAAGAAGGTTGATAATTACCTGATGAAGTCTTATGACATCACCATAAAGAGCCTTAGGCATAACAGGGTCAACATTAATCTTAAAGTCTATCTTCTTATCGTAAGATCTTTGTTTTATCTCTTCTATTAAGAAACTGACACACTGTTCTATAGAATAAATCTCGTTCTTAATAACGAATTCTCCCGATTCAACTCGGGTAACATCAAGAATATCATTAACAAGATAAAGCAGTACTTTACCAGCTTCATTAGAACTTTGAGCATACTTCTTAATTGTAAGTGATTGTGACTCTTTAAGGATAAGCTGGTTCATACCAAGCATGGTATTAATAGGTGTTCTTATCTCATGACTCATGTTAGCAAGGAAATCTGTCTTAGCCTGGTTTGCTACATTGGCAGCTTCTGCAATCTTAGTTTGAGATTCAACTGCCTCATCAATCATATCCTTGTTCTGAATAGCAAAATGCACTGTTAAAAGAACTATAGCCATAGCTGTACATTCTAAAAGCTGTTCTGGGTAAAAATATTCGATAGCTACAGCTGCAGTTGTAAAGAATATATAAGCAAACATAACAACTCTTACAGAGTTATTTGTTTTACTAAAATGTTTAAAGAAATAGAAAACAGAAACAATCATATATATTGCAGCAACAACATATATAACCATTATAAGCGGTCCTCTGTAATAGACGCCGTCTTTTACTTCAAATAAAACCCCAGTAAAGGTGTTAGTAATAACAAGAATACCCACTAATAAATATGGAAATCCCATTAGAAAATGCTCTTTTGTTGCCATCTTCCTAGGACTAATATTATAGAAAAGATAGTAAGCGATTAAAGGAAGTGGCACGATATGAACAAGATGGTATATTGCTGTCACAGTATATAGAACCTGATTGTAGAACACGCTTTTACTAGGGTGCATAAGCATATAGCTTGAGCCCCCGTCTAAAATACAGCACAAGAAAAGAACTGCAATCATTGTAAGATATATTCTTCTAAGTCTTTTATTCTTAGCAGGAATAAATAGATGTGCAATAAATACAATAACTGCTATTATGGCAGAATATATGTCATATTGTAGTACATAGTGAATCATGTCATTTACCTAATAAAATTAGAATCAAATGAGTCCCCCCGCAAAGCGCTATGTAAACTCTTTAATCATTATATCAAAATATAAATAAAATAAAAACTCCTCCGCATAAACTGCGAAGGAGTAATTATTAGAAATAAAATCAGCTCTATTTAGTTAATTATGCATTAACAATCTGACCGAAGTCTGGCTTAAGAGCTGCACCACCGATAAGACCACCATCGATATCTTCTTTTGCAAGAAGTTCAGCAGCGTTACCAGCGTTCATAGATCCGCCGTACTGAATACGTACAGCTTCAGCTGTTGGAGCATCATAAAGCTCAGCAATAGTCTCACGGATCATCTTACATACTTCCTGTGCCTGATCAGCTGTAGCTGTTTCACCTGTACCGATAGCCCAGATTGGCTCGTATGCGATAACAAGTTCCTTAACCTGATCAGCTGTTACACCTGAAAGATCCCATGTAATCTGTCTCTTGATCCATTCGCAGTATGTACCTGCTTTACGAAGAGCAAGTGACTCACCACAGCAAAGGATTGGCTTAAGACCTGAAGCAAATGCCTTCTTAACCTTTGCATTGATAAGGATATCGTTCTCACCAAAGATATCTCTTCTCTCTGAGTGACCGATGATGATGTACTCAACACCTGCATCCTTAAGCATTGGAGCAGAGATTTCACCTGTGAAAGCACCCTTATCTTCGATGTAGAAGTTCTCAGCACCAAGATGTACGTTTGTACCCTTGATTGCTTCTGCTACAGGAACGATGTCGATTGCTGGTACACAGTATACTACATCAACGTTATCATTCTTTACTAAATCTTTAAGTGTTGCACATAATTCAACTGCCTCGCTTGGAGTCTTATTCATCTTCCAGTTTCCGGCAATAATTCTTCTTCTAGCCATTTTATTTTCTCCTATTTATTTTTTTATTCAAAGTCTGGGGCATTTCGCGAAGCGAAATGTCCAATAATTTAGAAGGCGTTCTTGAGAAAAATAATATATTGCAGAAGCCGTTTGCGAAATAGCCTCTGCTATGAGCAATTACGGCTTCGCAATGTTAATATTTTTCGAAAGATTACGGCTTCTTAATTATTTATTGTCAGCTGCGTATACGCCTGGGAGTTCTTTACCTTCAAGGAACTCAAGTGAAGCACCACCACCTGTTGAGATGTGGCTCATCTTGTCAGCGAATCCAAGCTGGTTACATGCGGCTGCTGAATCACCACCACCGATGATTGTTGTTGCATCTGTCTCAGCAAGTGCCTTAGCTACAGCGATTGTACCCTTAGCAAGTGTTGGGTTCTCGAATACACCCATAGGTCCGTTCCAAACAACTGTCTTAGCGCTCTTAACTGCGTTAGCGAAGAGTTCCTGTGTCTTAGGTCCGATATCAAGGCCTTCCTTGTCAGCAGGGATGCTGTTTGAATCAACATATTCTACATCGATAGGAGCATCGATTGGATCTGGGAAACCAGCTGCGATACCTGTATCTACAGGAAGAAGAAGGTTCTTACCAAGCTTCTCAGCCTTAGCCATCATTTCCTTACAGTAATCAATCTTCTCGTTATCAACAAGTGACTTACCGATTTCATATCCCTTAGCCTTAAGGAATGTGAATGCCATACCACCACCGATGATAAGTGTATCAGCTTTCTCAAGAAGGTTATCGATAACGTTAAGCTTATCAGCAACCTTAGCACCACCAAGGATAGCTACGAAAGGTCTTACTGGATTCTCTACTGCATTACCAAGGAAGTCGATTTCCTTCTGCATAAGGTATCCAACTGCGTTAACACCACCCTTTTCTGTGATGTACTTTGTAACTACTGCAACTGAAGCGTGAGCTCTGTGTGCAGAACCGAAAGCGTCGCATACATAATCATCTGCAAGATCAGCAAGTTCCTTTGCAAATGCTTCGCCAGCTTCCTGTGGCTTAGTCTCTTCTTTACCACGGAATCTTGTATTATGAAGAAGAACTACATCTCCTTCGTTCATAGCTGCAACTGCAGCTGTTGCGTCAGCACCTGTTACGT
>JAEEGJ010007141.1_pt1 | contig 32484 bp, 30 predicted proteins | sample 8958761 | NCBI WGS metagenome assembly JAEEGJ01 (sample SAMN16246546, study PRJNA631951) | gut metagenome | biome: gut microbiome; feature: rumen; material: RS-attached | host: Bos | place: Iran: Karaj | collected 2018-10
CCTCACCGCCTGGAACGTCCCGTGAGCGGCATCTGCCTGTTTGCGAAGACGTCCAAGGCATTGGAGCGGCTGAATGCGATGTTCCGGGAAGGTGAGGTCCACAAGACTTACTGGGCACTCTGTTGCGGCAAGCCGTCGCCGGAGACGGCGCTGCTCACCGACTGGATGACCCGCAACGAGAAACTCAACAAATCCTTCATCGCCAAGGGCCCCGGGGGAGAGGCCAAGGAGGCGAAACTCAAGTATACGTACTTGAAGAGCACCGAGCGTTACCACCTGGTTGAAGTGGAGCTCCTCACCGGCCGGCACCACCAGATCCGCTGCCAGCTCGCCCACATCGGCTGCCCCATCAAGGGCGACCTCAAGTACGGCGCCCCCCGCTCCAACCCCGACGGCGGCATCTCCCTCCACGCCCGCTCCATCCGCTTCATCCACCCGGTGAAGAAGACGGAACTCTTCCTCGAAGCGCCGGTCCCGGCCTCCTGGAAGGGGGTGTAAATAAAAAACAGGCTTCGGATTTCCCGAAGCCTGTTTCAGTTTCTGATGTCGCTCGACGGACTACCAGCGGTCCTCGTCGGAGACGGTGAGTTTCTTGCGGCAGTGACGACGGCGGGCGGAGAGCACGCGGCGACCGTTGGCGGAGGCCATGCGGGCGCGGAAGCCGTGCTTGTTCACGCGCTTGCGATTGGAGGGTTGGAATGTTCTTTTCATCGTATGTTTCTTTTTATATTATGCTTGTTGGGAGCCGTTTTCACGGACGGACTGCAAAGGTAGCAATTTCGAGGGAAACCGCCAAATTTATTTTTCAATAAAGATGACGAGTTTTCCGTCGTAATAGTCGTCGTGCAGCCAGGCGGAGACGGGCCAGGTGTGGACGGATCCCTTGCGGAGATGGTGACGGGCCATCACTTCCGCGATTTCCTCGACGACGTCGCCGCCTTTGAGATAGAGGATGCCTTCGGTGAACTTGCCTTTGACCCAGGGATAGAAATCCGTGAGCGAGGCGACGGCCCGGGATACGATGAAACCGAACTTCTGCGGCAGGGATTCGGCGCGGGCGTTCACGACCTCCACGTTTTTGAGCCCCAGCGCCTCAGCGACCGCCTTGGCCACGATGGTTTTCTTGCCGACGGAGTCGCACAGGACGAAGTGCGCATCGGGGAACAGGATGGCGAGCGGGATGCCGGGGAAGCCGCCGCCGGTGCCCAGGTCCAGGATGTCGGCCGTGCAGAACTTCTCCGTAAGGCCGGGGGATGTCAACAGATACCGGGCGATGGCGAGTGAGTGAAGGACATGGTGGTCGTACAACCGGTCGATGTCTTTGCGGGAGATGACATTGATCTTCGCATTCCATTCACGGTACAGGGCGTCACAGGCGAGAAACTGTTCCTCCTGTGCGGGCGTCAGGTCGAAGTCGGCCTTGACGAAAGCGATGAATTCCTGCGGTGTCATTCGATTTCCCCCCTGAGCATCATTTCCGCCAGATGCTGCTTGCCGCGGCGGATGCGGGTGCGGACCGTATTGAGCTCCAGTCCCAGTTCCTTGGCGATTTCCTCGTATTCCAGTTCCTCGATCATATATTTGACCATGACGTCCTTGTACAGCGGGGAGAGTTCGTCGATATAGGCCATGAGCCGCTGATGGTTCTCATCGTTGATGATTTCCTCTTCCGGGGTGACCTCCGTCAGGGGATCCTGCCCGCCGGACGTATCGTCGCCGGCTTTCTGCTTGATGCCTTCCTTTTTCTCGTCCTCCCGCTTGATGCTGGCGAGGTGGTCCAGGGCAGTCCGGGTGGCGATGGTGGAGAGCCAGGGACGCAGTTCGCGTTCCGTGTCGAAGCTCGACAGGTTTGCGAAGGCCTTCTGGAAGCTTTCGGAGACGACGTCGTCCACATCGGCCTTCCATTTGAAATAGCCGCTCACCCGGCTGCGGATGGCTTTCTCATGCAGCTGGTAGATGGCGCGGTAGGCCATCTGGTCCCCGGCGACGGCGCGGCGGACCAGTTCTTTCTCGGACAAATCCAGATATCCCATGTCAGTGTGCCTCCAACCAGTTTTTGCCGTCGCTGCATTCGACCGTCAGCGGAACGGACAGTTTCAGGACGTTTTCCATGACATCGACGACGATGGCCTTGAGCTGCGGAACCTCTTCGGGAACGGCGTCGAACATCAGTTCGTCGTGGATCTGCAGGACCATCCGGCTCTTGAGCCCGGCTTCCGCAAGCCGCCTGTCCACCCCGATCATGGCCAGTTTGATGATATCGGCCGCCGTGCCTTGGATGGGCGCGTTGACGGCGTTCCGTTCGGCCAGCGCGCGCACGGTGGCGTTCTTCGCGTTGATGTCCGGCAGATAGCGCCGGCGGCCGAACAGCGTCTCCACATACCCGTTTTCGCGGGCGAAGCCGATGCTGTCGTCGATGAATGAGCGGATGGCCGGGAAGGAGGCGAAGTAGCCGTCGATCAAGTCCTTGGCTTCCTTCCGGCCCAGGTGCAGCCGCTGCGCGAGGCCGAAGGACGAGATGCCGTACATGATACCGAAGTTCGCCGTCTTGGCACGGCCGCGCTGCTCGCGCGTCACTTCAGACAGGGGGATGCCGTAAATCTTCGCCGCCGTGGCGGCATGGACGTCGTCCCCGTCCCGGAAGGCTTTCACCAGGTGTCCGTCCTGACTGAGATGGGCCATGATACGGAGTTCGATCTGCGAGTAGTCCGCCGATACGATGACGCCTTCCGGCGTGTCCGGAATGAAGGCCTTGCGGATTTCCTTGCCCCGCTCGGTGCGGATGGGGATGTTCTGCAGGTTCGGGTTGGAACTCGAAAGCCGGCCCGTCGCCGTAAGCGCCTGATTGAAGGTCGTATGGACGCGTCCGTCCACAGGCGAGACATAGGCCGGGAACGGCTCGATATAGGTGGACAGCAGCTTCTTGACAGCCCGGAACTCCAGGATCTCGTCCACGACCGGATGCCGGTCCGCAATGGCGAGGAGGGTGGCCTCGTCGGTGGAATACTGGCCGCGGGCGCTCTTCTTGGCTTTCGGATCCAGCTTCAGCTTGTCGAACAGGATGTCGCCCACCTGCTTGGGAGAGGAAATGTTCAGGTCCGGTTCGCCGACCATTTCCCGGATATGCGCCTGCCTTTCCTCCAGCTCTTTCCGGAGGCCCTGGGCGAAATGGTCCAGCTGCCGCAGGTCCACTTTCACGCCGGCCCGTTCCATCTTTGCCAGAACCTTGGAAAGCGGCTCTTCCATGTCGTCGTAAAGCTTCTGCCGGTCGGCAAGCTCTTCACGGACCTTGCCGCCGAGCAGCACGAGGGCGGCTGCTTCACGCGACCGGGAAGCGGCGGCTTCCTCCGGCGCCTCGTCAAACAGGGAGCCCGTTCCGGTTTCCGTCGGCGTCTCCTCCAGTTCGACGTTCAAGTAGCTTCGTGCGAGGATGTCCACGGCGTGACTCTTTTCCGGATCGATGAGGTAATGCATCAGTCCGATGTCGTACCAGCGGCCCTCCAGGGTAACCCCCGCATGGGCAAGTAGGTTCGCCTGCAGTTTGAGGTCGTAGCCGTATTTGTCGATGGATGCGTCTTCCAGGATCTCCCGGACGGGATCCAGCCGGTCTCCCGGGACGGTGCAGGCCTGTTCTCCGCAGCCGACGATGACTCGCTTGACGGGGGAGAAGATACCCTCGGCATAAGCCTCGGTAATAAGGCCGCAGCAACCGGCTTTCTTCACCGCCTGGGCCATCTCGGCAGGCGTGATATCCTGGACAGTGAACTCCTTTCTTTCCTGGGAGGCCGCCGACGGCCCCACATGAGCGATGAAACGCTTGAGGGAGTTGAACTCGTATTTCTCGAACAAGTCGGCGATCTCCGGCTTGTAGTCCGTGGCCAGCCGCATATCCTCCGCCGTCGTTTCGAGCGGGATGTCGGTCTTGATGGTCACGAGTTCCTTGGACAGGCCGATATAGCTGCGCGCCTCCTCGAACTGCGCCTGCTGGCGTGGCGAGAGTTCGGAAAGGTGGGCATAGATGTTTTCGATGCTGCCGTACTTGGAAACCAGCTTTCCGGCGCCCACTTCGCCGACCCCCTTGACACCCGGCACGTTGTCGGCCGAGTCGCCGCAGATGGCGAGCATGTCGATGATCTGGACCGGGTCCAGGATGCCCCATTTCTCACAGATGGCCGTACGGTCCACGATCTCGTCGTCGCCGCCGGCCTTGCCGGGCTTGTACTGGAAGATGTGCTCTGCAATCAACTGGCCGTAGTCCTTGTCGGGGGTGACCATGTACACATCCATCCCTTCCCGGGCGCTGCGGAGGGCCATCGACCCGATTACGTCATCGGCCTCGAACCCCTTGACCATCAGTACCGGGATGTTCATCGCCTGCACCAGTTCCGTAAGCGGCTCCAGCGCGTCGATGACCAGTTGCGGAGTAGGGGGGCGCGTGCCCTTGTATTCGGGGTACAGTTCGTTCCGGAAAGTGCCGCCCGGCGGATCGAAAGCCACCGCCAGATGCGTCGGTTTCTCCCGCTCCACCATCTCCAGCAGATACTTCGTGAACCCGTACAGGATGGACATGTCCGCTCCCTTCGAGTTGATCATCGGCCTTCTCAGGAAGGCGTAATACATCTTGAAGACCAGCGCGTGTCCGTCAATGAGAAACAGTTTGTCCATATCCTACAAATATAGACAAAAAAGCTTTCCCTCGCAATAACCTTATTCCCGGGTGTCGCCCGCAATCCACTTCAGGCCGAGCCGGTCGATGAGCCGGGCAGGAAGGATGGCGATGAGGGGAGGGAGAAGGACGTTTGTCAGGCCTGGACTGAAGGTCCGGCGGCCGCGGAACATCGCTTTCAGCGCGCGGTGGACGAGCCACTCGGGGGTACGGATCAGGCCGATGCGGCGGAGGAATCCGCGCAGACGTTCCGGAAGGGGATAGAGGCCCGTATCCACGGCGGCGGGACACACGGTGGTCACTGTCACGCCGAAAGGCCGGAGTTCGTAGGACAGGCTCTTCCCGAAAACCTTCAAGTAGGCTTTCGTAGATGAATAGATGGCAATGCCCGGCGCCGGGATGCGCGCGGTCATCGACGAGATGTTCAGGATATGCCCGCCTCCCTTCTCCTTCATCCGGGTCCCTGCGAGGATGCACAGTTCCGTGACGACGTCCATGTGCAGCGTCATCATGGTCCGTACCTTCCCGAGGCACTCCGGTGTCAGGTATTCCATGAAAAACATACCGGCATTGTTGACAAGCACGTCAGGGGAGGGGCACCACGCCAGGACTTCTTCGGCAGCGCCCGGCTTGGTCAGGTCGATGAACAGCGTTTGTACGGGCGCGCCGTACTCCTTTCGCAGGCCCTCGGCCGCATCGGCCAGCTCCTGTTCCCGGTTGCTGATGACGGCCAGTGCATATCCCTTCCGCGCCAGCTGCCGCGCGAACTCGAGTCCGATTCCGGAGCTCGCTCCGGTGATGAGGGCGGTTTGGGAAAGGTCAGGCATGGGCTGGAAGGTTCTCATCGCAAATATAAAGAAAAATGCAGGAAATGTTACAAGGAATCATTTGCCCATTACCCGCGAAGGGAAATAATGACTATCTTAGCAACTATAACTGACATGAGCATGAGAAAACTGATAACCATCCTGATTCTATGCGCCTTGTCCATGGGCACCGGCGCGCAGAACCTCACCATCCGTCATCTGAGTGACTCGCACACGATGATCCAGGTAAGCGGTAAGGATCGATATGTGTTGCTGCCTGTGCAGGAAACGGCGCAGTCGGCGCGTGTGAGAGTGCTGTCGGACGGCACGGAGGTGCTCTCCGCCAATGTTTCCCTGGCTGTTGACAAGACGGACTACCTGGTTCCCCTGAACTTGAGTGCCTGGAGCGGCAGCAACATACTGCTTGACATCCGGATACCCCAGGTGCGCGGCGTGCATCGGAATCACTCCGGCGACGTGTGCTGGAGCGACATGACCACTGCGCCCGTATTCGACCGGACGAACAAGGAGAAGACCTTTCGGCCTGTCTATCATTTCACTCCGGAATACGGCTGGATGAACGACCCCAACGGTATGGTTTACAAGGATGGGGAGTGGCATCTTTTCTTCCAGTATAATCCGTACGGCAGTCTCTGGGGCAATATGCACTGGGGACATGCCGTTTCCCGGGACCTGGTGAACTGGGATCATCTGGATGTCGCGATCGCCCCGGATGCACTGGGCGCCATCTTCAGCGGCAGCGCCGTCGTGGACAAGGAGAACACGGCCGGTTTCGGCCGGGATGCCATCGTGGCCATGTTCACTTCTGCCGGCGACAGCCAGACGCAGAGTCTGGCCTACAGCAACGACGGCGGCCGCACGTTCACCAAGTACCCCGGAAATCCGGTGATCGTCGCCGAGAATACGCCCGATTTCCGGGATCCCAAGGTGTTTTGGGATGACCGGACCCGTCAGTGGAAAGTGGTCATTGCCGCCGGTCAGGAGGTACGGTTCTACAGTTCCGACAACCTGATAGATTGGAAATACGAGAGCAGCTTCGGACAGGACTATGGTTGTCATGACGGCGTGTGGGAGTGCCCGGACCTCATCCGGCTTCCCTTCGAAGGAAAAGACAAGTGGGTGCTTCTCCTGAACATCAATCCGGGCGGTCCCTTCGGCGGCAGCGCCACGCAGTATTTCGTGGGCAGTTTCGACGGAAAGACCTTCAAATGCGACGACCTTCCCACCGTCACCCGCTGGATGGACTACGGCAAGGACCATTATGCCACCGTCACCTGGAGCAACGCGCCGCAGGGCCGTGCGGTCGCCCTGGCGTGGATGAGCAACTGGCAGTATGCCAATTCCGTCCCGACGCAGCAGTTCCGCAGCTCCAACTCCGTTCCGCGCGACCTGTCGCTGATCAGGAAGGGGAAAGATGTGATTCTCAAGAGCACGCCTTCTCCGGAGGTGGAAGCCTTTCGCGGCCGGCCGGTACATTACAAGCTTTCCAGCGCTAGAAGAAAGGTGCTACTTTCGTGCTTTCCAACGAGACAGGAGAACAGGTGGTGCTCTCCTACGAACCGGAAAGCCAGACCTTTTCGATGGACCGCCGGGGAAGCGGTGACGTGCAGTTCAGCGAGGCCTTTGCATCAGTTACCACCGCGCCCGCCCAGGTGGGCGGAAAGATGGAACTGCGCCTGCTGGTGGACAGCGCCAGCATCGAGGCCTTCGGCGGAGACTTCTGCATGACCAACCTCGTCTTCCCTTCGTCCCCTTATAACACCCTGAAACTCTACGGCAACTTCAAGGCCGACGTAACCCTTTATCCGATAGCCAAATGAACAAAAAGATACAACTCATCCCGGTGATGCTCTGCTTCTTCGCCATGGGATTCGTGGACCTGGTGGGCATCGCCTCGAACTATGTCCAGTCCGACCTGGGCCTGAGCGACTCGGCGGCCAACATCTTTCCTTCCCTGGTCTTCTTCTGGTTTCTGATCTTCTCCGTCCCGACGGGGATGCTGATGAACAGGATCGGGCGGAAGAACACGGTGCTGCTGAGCCTGGTGGTGACGGTCATCTCCCTGATCATTCCCATCTTCGGCGAGAGCTACGGACTCATGCTCGTCTCCTTCTCGCTGCTGGGCATCGGCAACGCGCTCATGCAGACATCCCTGAACCCGCTCATCACCAACATCATCAAGGGCGACCGGCTGGCCAGCACGATGACCTTCGGCCAGTTCGTGAAAGCCATCGCCTCCTTCATGGCCCCGTATATCGCCATGTGGGGCGCCACGTCGGCCATGCCTACCTTCGGGCTCGGATGGAGGGTCCTCTTCCCGGTGTACATGACCATCGGCATCCTGGCCTCCCTCCTGCTTCTTCTCTCTCCGATCGAGCGTGAAGCGGCCCCGGACAAGGCCTCTTCCTTTGCGGAATGCTTCCGGCTTCTGGGCAAGCCCGTCGTGCTGCTGTCCTTCCTGGGCATCATGTGCCACGTGGGCATCGATGTGGGAACGAACACCACGGCGCCGAAACTCCTGATGGAACGCGTGGGCATGACGCTTACCGAAGCGGGCTTCGCCACCAGCCTGTATTTCATCTTCCGTACGGTGGGCTGCCTGTCCGGCTCGTTCATCCTCGCGAAGTTCAGCCATAAGAAGTTCTTCCTGGTGAGCGTTGTGATGATGGCCCTTGCGATGGCGGGCATGTTCTTCGGAGCGACCAAGGCCGTCCTGTATGTGGCGATCGCCCTGGTGGGCTTCGGAAACTCCAACATCTTCTCCATCGTGTTCTCCCAGGCCATCCTGGCGGTTCCCGAGAAGCAGAACGAGGTGTCCGGCCTCATGATCATGGGCCTGTTCGGCGGTACGGTGTTCCCGCTCCTGATGGGATTCGCTTCCGACGCGGTGGGCCAGGCCGGTGCCGTGGCTGTAATGGCCGTGGGCGTCGCCTATCTGCTCTATTATATGACTAAAATGCGCAAATAGTTATGGGAAAGTATGTTATCGGTATCGGTGAAGCACTTTGGGATGTGCTTCCCGAGGGAAAGAAACTGGGCGGAGCGCCTGCCAATTTCGCCTATCACGCCCGTCAGTTCGGTCTGGAGGGAATTGCGGTGAGCGCTATCGGGCGCGATGCGCTGGGCGAGGAAATCGTCGAGGCTTTCGAGGAACATCAGCTGCCGTATCATCTGGCCCGGGTGGAGTATCCGACCGGAACTGTTCAGGTCACGCTGGATGCGCAGGGCGTGCCTCAGTACGAGATCAAGACCGATGTCGCGTGGGACAATATCCCTTATGATGATGATCTGGCCGCTTTGGCCGCGGACTGCAAGGCGGTATGCTTCGGCTCCCTGGCGCAGCGGAGCGAGGTCTCCCGGAACACCATCGGCGCTTTCCTGGACGCCGTTCCCGCAGACTGCCTGAAGGTGTTCGATATCAACCTCCGCCAGAGCTTCTACACAAAGGAAGTGCTGGAAGCCTCCTTCCGTCGCTGCGACATCCTGAAGATCAATGACGAGGAACTGGTCACCATTTCCCGCCTGTATGATATACCTGGTCTGAGTCTGGAGGAAAAGTGCTGGCATATCTTTGATACTTACAGCCTTAAGATGCTGATTCTGACCTGCGGAACCAACGGAAGCTATGTCTTCCACGCGGGCGGCATGTCGTATCAGGTGACTCCGAAGGTGGAGGTGGCCGATACCGTCGGCGCCGGCGATTCCTTCACCGGATCCTTCATCGGCTCCATCCTGCAGGGAAAGTCGGTGGCCGTCGCTCATGAGACAGCGGTGAAAGTGTCCGCCTATGTCTGTACCCGGAAGGGGGCCATGCCTGTGGTCCCCGATGAACTAAAAGCGATTTGATTTGAGAATCAGACCTATTCTTCTACTATGCTCCCTCCTTCTTCTCTCCGGTTGTGCCGGAGGGAAGAAGGAGCTTGTCATCGGCGTATCCCAATGCAGCGACGATATCTGGCGTTCCAAGCTGAACGAGGAACTGTCTCTGGCGGCCCATTCTTACGGGGTGCGGCTCCGGCTGGCGTCGGCGGATGATGACAGCGAACGCCAGATGGCGCAGATCCGGGCGCTGGTCACCGAAGGGGTGGACCTCCTGATCGTATCGCCCAATCAGAGTCATACCATCACGCCAGCCATCGAGGAGGCCTTCGATGCCGGCGTTCCGGTCATTCTCTTCGACCGGAAGATCGACTCGGACAAGTATACGGCCTTCATCGGTGCGGACAATGTGCTGATCGGCCGGATTCTTGGCGATTATCTGGCCGATATCCTGGGCGGGAAAGGCCGGGTGGTGGAGATTCAGGGACTCCGGGAGTCATCTCCGGCCGCTGAACGGCATAAAGGCTTTGCGGAGGCGCTGGAGGCCCATCCGGGGATGGAGCTGGTCGCTTCGGACTACGGTGACTGGCTGCAGGAAGGCGGTGCCCGCGTGATGTCCCGATGGAAGGACCAGGGGATCTCGTTCGATGCGGTCTTCGGTCAGAACGACCGGATGGCCCGGGGTGCCTGGGAAGCCCTCGGGAGGCCGGAGAAACTGCCCCTGCTGGGTGTGGACGCGCTGCCGGAAGGCGGGCTGCAGGACGTGCTGGACGGTGTGCTGACGGCAACCTACATCTATCCGACTCGGGGAGACCTGGTGATGAAGCTGGCGATGGACATCCTTTCGGGGAACGATTATCCCCGGGAGACGATGTTGGAATCTGCCCTCGTGGACAGCCACAATGCGGCGATGGTCCTCATGCAGGAGCACGAGATTACGGACCAGCGGGAGATGGTGGAGAAGGTGAGCGCCCAGCTGGACAGTTCCTTGTCCGAGTACAATACGCAGCGGCTGGTCCTGTACCTGCTCATCGGCCTGACGGCCCTGCTGATCCTGTTGTTCGCCGGCTCGTTCTATTTTTATAACCGCATGCGCCGCTTCAATACGGAACTGGAGCGGCGGAACGAGGAACTGCACTTGCTGTCCCGGAAACTGGAGGAAACCACTGACGCCAAACTGGAGTTCTTCACCTCAGTCAGCCACGAGTTCCGGACGCCGCTGTCCCTGATCGCCGGCCCGCTGGAGCATGTCATGGGCACATCCGGCCTGAATCCGGAAAGCCGTGCCTCGCTGGGCATCGCCCGGGAGAATGTGGATATTCTTCTCCGGCTGGTGAACAGCATCCTGGATTTCCGGAAGATCGAGAACGGAAAGATGCCCCTGCGAGTGTCCCGTTTCGACCTGCCGGTGGCCGTGCAGCAGTGGATGCTGGGATTCAAAGGCCGCAACCTGCGCTATGAGGGTCCGGAATCGCTGATGGTCGAGGTCGACATGCATCTGACAGAAAGAGTGCTGTTCAACCTCCTCAGCAATGCTTTCAAGCATACGACGGCCGAGGACAGCATCGTGGTCGGCATCGTTCCCGACGGGGACAAGGTGCGTCTTTCGGTAACCGATACCGGCGAGGGAATTCCGGCCGACAAGTTGGGGCTGGTCTTCGACCGGTTCTATCAGGCGGGCGACCGCTCCTCCGGGACGGGCATCGGCCTGGCCCTGGTGAAGAGCATCGCCCAGTTGCATGGAGGAAGCGTTGGCGTGAAGAGCCGGGTTGGGGAAGGGACCACCTTTACCGTCACCCTGCCCCTGGAGCAGCCGGGGGCGGAAATCCTCGAAGCCGAAGATGCCGGCAAATACCGGGAACAGTTCAGCAGCTCCTATGCAGACAGCGGTCCTTCCCGCCGGGAAAGCGAGCAATTGGAACTGATGACCGATACGGAAGACCAGCGTCCGACGGTGCTGGTCGTGGATGACAACGAGAGTCTGAGAACCTTCATAGCGTCGTTGCTGAAAGATGAATACCGGGTCCTTCTCGCCGCCGACGGAAAGGAGGCGCTGGATGTGGCCGGACATCAGCTCCCGGACCTGGTCATCAGCGATGTGATGATGCCCGTCATGGACGGTCTGGCCTTCTGCCAGGCCCTCAAGACGCAGCTCGCGACAAGCCATATCCCCGTCATCCTCCTGACGGCGAAGAATATGGAGGACCAGCGGGCGGAGGGCTACGCATCCGGCGCCGATGCCTACATCAGCAAACCTTTCAGCGAGAAAGTTTTGCTCTCCCGGATCGGAAACCTTCTTAAAAGCCGCCTGCAACTCAAGCATTACTATCTGGAAAACGGGTCCATTGATGCTTCTGAGCGGGAAAACGACTTCCTGTCGCGCTTCCGCTCCTATGCGAAGGATCACTTGGCGGATCCGGATTTGAACGTGGAGCAGCTCGCTTCCGAGCTGAGCCTGTCCAGGGTCCAGCTTTATCGGAAAGTGAAGGCCTTGACGGGGTATTCACCCGTGGAGGTGATCCGGATCATGCGGCTCAAAGAAGCGGAAAAACGGTTGAAAAACACGGACAAGACCGTCGCGGAAATCGCTTACGAGGTAGGCTTCAGTTCACCTTCCTATTTCTCCAAATGCTACCGTGAGCTCTTCGGCATCCTGCCGGGTACTTCCCGGTAGCGGATTCAAAGCGTGTCCGGGGGCAGGGCGGGGAAGGCGGCTTGCAGGACGGCGGTTTTGGATTTCTCGACTTCGCTCGAAATGACAGGGGGGCTGGCGAGGAAACGGCCGTCGCGGGTGAGGACGAAGACCCGGTCGGCCACTTGCAGCGCGTCGTGAAGGTCATGGCTGGAGAACAGGACGGCCGTCCCGGTCTTTCGGGCGACCTCCCGCAGGGTCCGCAGCACATCGATCCGGTTCTCCACGTCCAGATGCGCCGTAGGCTCATCTAGTAGCAGTACCTCCGCTTTCCGCGTCAGCCCGGTCGCCAGGCATGCCTTCTGGAACTCTCCGTCACTCAAGGTCGAAATGTCCCGATTCCTGAACGCTTGAATCCCAAGCACTTCCAGCGCCTCATCCATTCTGGCGGCCGCCTCTTTCGAAATCCTTCCCCGCCAGTCGCTATCCTGATAGCATCCCGTCTGGATGAACGCCTCGACCGTGAAGCCTTTCACTTTGGGGATGTTGGTGGGGATGAGAATGGGGGGGCGGTTTGCTCTTTGAGATTCCCGGTCATGCCGGGAATGACGACAACCCCCGTCATCGAGCCGGCTTCCTTCCGCCAAAGCTTTCAGCAGCGTTGTTTTCCCCGTTCCATTGGGCCCTGCCAGCAGCACGCATTCGCCGTGAGCCAGCTGGAGCGAGATGTCCCGGGCCAGGATGTGGTCACCATGGCCGATTGCAGGGAGATGGACTTCGAGAGCCGTCGAATGGATGTTGTTGACTGTCAATGTCTTAATGAAATTTGCCTTGCAATTCGGAACAAGGCGATAATTGTTAATTTGTTATATGTCAATGATTTGCATTCGACGGCCGCTGGCGTAGAAGGACGACGAGAATCAGGGGGATGCCGATGAGGGCGAGGGTGGAGCCGGCGGGGAGGGGGACGGGCCAGAGGTTTGCCAGGATGTCGGCGGCGAGGGCGAGGGCGGCGCCGGTCGCCAGGGAGTAGGGGAGCACCTGTCGATGGGCCGATGAGCCCGTGATGCGGCGGGCGAGGTGCGGGGCGACGATGCCTACGAATCCGAGCGGGCCGCAGAAGGCCGTGACCGTACCGGTCATCAGGCAGCAGGACAGCATCGACAGAACCAGGATCCGCCGGGTCGAAGCTCCCGAGAGCGTCGCGTATTCCTCCCCGAACAGAATGATGTCCAGTCCCTTGCCATTGACAAAGGCCAGCACTAGGCCGATGAGGAGCGCGCCCGCCATCAGCGCCATCTCCACGTATCGGCATCCGGAAAAACTGCCCGCCATCCAGCTGTAGAACAGTTTCAGGCTCTCTTCGCCCGCCGTGTACTGCAGCACCGAACTCAGCGCGCTGAAGATGAAGCCCAGCATCACACCGAACACCAGCAGCGTCGTCACCGACCGGAACCGGGCCGATACCGCGACGACCAGCGCCGCCGCCAAAAAGGCTCCGAGGAACGCCGCCACCGCCACGGTGAAACCCGTGAAAAAGACGGCCGATGTTCCGAGCGCCATCGTCGCGATGGCCGCGCCGAGCCCCGCGCCGCCGCTCACGCCCATGATGTGCGGATCGGCCAGCGGATTGCGGAATACCGCCTGCATCTGCGCACCACTCGCCGCCAGCGCTCCGCCGGCGATCATCGCCGTCAGCGCCCGCGGCACCCGCAGCTTCCATAGCACCGCACCGGCCGCCAGGGAAAAACTGCCGCCGCCGATGCACAAATCAAGCCCCAGCAGAACGATCAGCAGAAATGTCCCTGGCAGATACTTCATTGAAAATCAAATGTTTAAATAGTAATGCCCTGTGACGAAAAGCACAGGGCATCACATGCTAATGTGCTCGGTACGAATGGCTTAGATGCCAGCGATTACTCCTCCGGGAGGAACATCGGATCCCAGGCGGGGAGGAGGATCGGCTTCTGGTCGAGGTATTTCATGAGGGAGGCGGGGACGTACTTCTTGTCCACCACGAGGCGGAACATGTACTCGTCGAACCATTCGTCGGTCATGATGATGTTGCCCTGGTAGCCGCTGTTGGCGCCCCAGCTGTTCTCGACCATCCACTTCACCGGCTTGCCGTCCTTGAGATCCACCGCGATGAGCGTCATCGCGTGCGTGGAGGCGCTGGCGTGGGTGTAGATGCGCTCCTTCTTGTTCATGCCGAAGGTGACGCCCATCAGGGACTCGTAATCGTAGTTGTTCAGGTCGGCGAAGCCTTTGTCCCGCAGGAGGAACTTGCTCACGTCGCAGGAGAAGTACAGGGCCGTGTTGTCCTTGATGGAGGCGATGGCCATCTTCTTGATCTCGTCGACCGGAAGGTTCAGATAGACCCAGTTCTCACCGTCATAGACGTGTCGGTCATAGTCGATCTCGTAGACCTTGTAGTACTCGTGGTTCGGGTCGTTCATGACCATGATGTAGCTGTTCTCCAGGTCGGTGCCGATATACTCCTGGTAGAAGCTCTTCGGGGTGTATTCCTTCGTGTCCACGACCTCGCCCTTGGAATTGGTGCGGGTCCAGGTAAACTGCGTGGGCGGGACGCCGAGGCAGAGCGCGAGGATGCGGTAGATTTCCTTGAGCTGTGCGACCTTCATGGCCTGCAGGTCGGTGCCCTTCGGAGCCTGGCGCAGACGGAGGCCGTCTTCCCGGAGCTTGTTGGCAATCTGGGCCCGCATCTGGGAGGTGCTGTTGGCGTTCATGCTCTCCGGGAAGACCTCGGCCGGGACGACGCCGTATTTCATGATGAGGTTGGACACGCCGGTGAACTGTCCGCCATCCCCGATCGGATTCGAGAAGAGCCAGTCGACGGTGCGGTCATCGTCCGGAAGGTTCTTCGTATCAATGATTCCCTGCAGGAACAGGTTCGCCTTCTCCAGCTGGTCGTAGAAGAAAACATAGTTCTGGGAGAGGATGACCGGGCCCATGTCGAACTTGTCGATCATCTTGGCGCGCATCACGTTGAGGCCGGTAAACAGCCAGCAGCGGCCGGAGGAGGCCTGGTTGGTGCGGCCCTTGGTCTTCACCATGTCGGAGAAACGGGTGTCCACCGGGATATTGTCCGCATTCAGGGCCAGGGTGTTGATGGGTGTGGTGTTCAGGGCGTTGCGGAGGGCCTTGTCGGCGGCCGTGCCTTCGTATCCCTTGCTGATTTCACCGAGGAGCTTGGCGTCGATGCCGCCCTTCTTGTTCTGGGCGCTGAGGGTCAAGGTGCCGGCAATCGCGGCGAGGATGAGCAGGACTTTCTTCATGATTCTATTGATTATCAGTTGTTTTAGTCAATGATGGAAGCAGGGCGATGAGATAGCCCACCAGGGCGACGCCGACGGCGGTCCAGATGATGTCCGTCGCCTTCAGAATCACCGGGTAGGCGTTGATGATGTAGTTGCCGGGCATCTTGATGATGCCGAACTTCTGCTGCAGGAGCACGCAGGCGATGCCGATGACCAGACCAATCGCCAGGCCCAGCAGGGAGATCAGCCAGCCTTCCAGCAGGAAGATCCGCCGCGTCATCGGCTCCGGGGCACCGAGGCTGCGGAGCGTACCGATGTCGTCTTTCTTCTCGATGATAAGCATCGTCAGCGAACTGTAGATGTTGAACGCGATGATGATGACGATGAAGATCAGGATCATGTAGATGGCCAGTTTCTCGTAACGCATCATCTTGTACAGCGCCTCGTTCTGGCGGTACCGGTCCAGGATCGCATAGTCCGGTCCCAGCCGTCCTTCCAGTTCCGAGACCAGTCCCTTGAGTTCCTTGTCCGTCGTTCCTTCCGTCACACGGATTTCTACGGCGGTCACTTCATCGTCATAGTCCAGCAGCTCCCGCATCGTCTCGATGGGGACGATGACCAGTTCCGCGTCCAGCTCGGCATTCAGGGCGAACAGACCATCCACCTTCACCCGCGTGCTCCGCAAGGAAGCCGTCGGGTTTGACAGGGAGACGGATCCTTCCCGGTCTGGATAATAGATTTCCAGGGGGGCGACGAAACGCGGATTGACGTCCAGCGACCAGGCGAGGGCGCTGCCCATGACGGCCCGTGGCAGCGTACCCCGGTGCAGGGAGAATACGCCGTCGGTGATGTGGTCCCGGACGGGGCTTTCCTCTTCGAACACGCTGTCCACGCCCTTGACGCGGGCGAGGCTTTGCTTGCCGTCGAAAGCGATGAAAGCCTGTTCCTCGATGACACTGGACATGTTGAGGACCTTTTCCTGGTCATACAGCCATGAGAAAACCGTGCTGTCGGGGACGAATGCCTTGCCCGTGGCCGGTTTTACAACCAGGTCGGGCTGCGCGTCACCCAGGCTGTCGGATACAATCTTGTTGAACCCGTTGAATACCGACAGGATGATGATAAGTGCCGCCGTTCCGATAGCCATGCCCGCGACGCTGATGCCCGAGATGATGTTGATCACATTGTGTGACTTCCGGGCGAACAGGTAGCGGAGAGCGAATCGCAGCGGCAGGTTACTCATGCTATTTCTTCAGCAGTTCCTCGATATGTGCCGCATAGTCCAGGCTCGTGTCCAGGTAGAATACAAGTTCCGGAACGATGCGGAGCTGCTTGCCGACCGCGCGTCCGAGTTCGCCGCGGAGGGCTTTGTTGTTCTCATTCAGGAGCGCCATCACGGCTTCCTGTTTCTCGGACGGGAAGATGCTCACGTAAACCTTGGCGACCGAAAGGTCGGGGCTGACGCGGACTTCGCTCACCGTGACCAGGGCGCCGTCAAAGGCGGCCATCCCTTTGGCCCGGATGATTTCCGCGAGGTCCTTCTGGATCTCCCGCGCGACTTTCAACTGTCTGGTGCTTGCCGGCTTTTCCATTAGACCACGTTGATGATGAAATAGTTCTTCTTGCCCTTCTGGGCCAGGATGTAGTGGCCGTTGATGATGTCACCGGCGGTCACCTCATAATTGATGTCGCCCACCTTGCCCTTGTTCAGGGAGACGCCGCCGCCCTGGACCATCTTGCGGGCTTCGCCCTTGGACGGGAACACGGCGGTCTTGACGGCCAGGAGGTCGAGGACGTTGCAGGGGAACTCGTCGGCCTTCACCTCGAAGGAGGGGACGTTGGCGAATACTTCACGCACCGTGCGCTCGTCCATCTTGCGGAACACCTCGGCGGAGACGTTGCCGAACAGCAACTGGCTGGCGGCGACGGCATTGTCGTAGGCTTCCTGGCCGTGGCACATCACGGTAACCTCGCGGGCGAGGACCTTCTGCAGCTTGCGCTGACCGGGATCCTCCCGGTGTTCGGCGATGAGAGACTCGATGGTCTCTCGGTCCAGCATCGTGAAGATCTTGATGTAGCGTTCGGCGTCGTCATCGGCCACGTTCAGCCAGAACTGGTAGAACTCGTACGGGGAGGTGCGCTCCGGATCCAGCCAGATGTTGCCCTTCTCCGTCTTGCCGAACTTGGTGCCGTCGGCCTTGCGGATGAGGGGGCAGGTAAGGGCGAAGGCCTCGCCGCCGTCGATACGGCGGATGAGCTCGGTGCCGGTGGTGATGTTGCCCCACTGGTCGCTGCCGCCCAGCTGCAGGATGCAGCCCCGGTTCTTCCAGAGCCAGTAGAAATCGTAGCCCTGCATGAGCTGGTAGCTGAATTCGGTGAAGGACATGCCCTCGGAGGAGTCGCGCTGGAGGCGCTTCTTCACGGAGTCCTTCGCCATCATGTAGTTGACGGTGATATGCTTGCCGATGTCCCGGATGAAGTTGATGAACGTGTAGTCCTTCATCCAGTCATAGTTGTTCACGAGTTCGGCTTTGTTGGGGGCGTCGGAGTCGAAATCCAGGAAACGGGCGAGCTGTTTCTTCAGGCACGCGACGTTATGGTTGAGGGTTTCCTCGTCTAGGAGGTTGCGCTCGGCCGACTTCATGGAAGGGTCGCCGATCATGCCGGTGGCGCCGCCCACGAGGGCGAAGGGCTTGTGTCCGCACCGCTGGAAATGTCTCAGGATCATCACGCTCACGAGATGCCCGATATGCAGGGAATCGGCCGTCGGGTCGATGCCCACGTAGGCCGCCTGGGGGCCTTCCATCAATTTCTCTTCCGTTCCCGGCATGATATCCTGGATCATGCCTCTCCAAGTGAGTTCTTCTACAAAGTTCTTCATCTATAAAACGATATCTTTCTTAATCCTGCAAAGATACGGAAAAAACCGCCCTTCTCCAAAGGAGAACCTAGGCGAGTTCGATGCCCGCCCGGTGGCAGGCTTCGCGCATGGCTTCCGGCCAGATCGACGACTGGATTTCGCCGATGTGGGCCTTCCGGAGCAGGTACATGCACAGGCGGGACTGGCCGATGCCGCCGCCGATGGTGCAGGGGAGTTCGCCCGCGAGAAGCCGTCGGTGGAAATACAGGTCCGCCTTCCACTCCTGGTCCCGCTCCTTCAGCTGCCGGCGCATCGCTTCCGGATCGACCCGGATGCCCATGCTGGAGATTTCGAAGGCGCTTTCCAGGACCGGGTTCCACAGGAGGATGTCGCCGTTCAGGCCCTCGTAGCCGTCGCTGTTCCGTGTGCTCCAGTCGTCATAGTCCGCGGCACGTCCGTCATGGATGCTTCCGTCCGACAGCTTCCCGCCGATGCCGATGATGAAAACGGCCTTGTACTCCCGTACGATGGCGTTTTCACGCTCCTTCGGAGACAGGTTCGGATACCGCTGCAGGAGCTGTTCGGCATGGATGAAGAAGATTTCGTCGGGCAGGGCCGGCACCAGTTGGGGAAACTCCACGTACAGTTTGTTCTCCGTTACCTTGACCGCCTCGTAGATGCGGCGGACGGTGCGCTTCAGGAAATCCAGGTTCCGGTCTTCCGGACGGATGACCTTCTCCCAGTCCCACTGGTCCACATAGATGGAGTGGAGATTGTCCAGGTCTTCGTCCGGCCGGAGGGCGTTCATGTCCGTATAGATGCCGCGGCCCGGGGTGATGCCGAGTTCAGCGAGTTTCAGGCGTTTCCATTTGGCCAGGGAATGCACCACTTCGGCCTGCTGCTCATCGAGGCTCCGGACCGGAAAGCGGACGGGGCGCTCCACGCCGTTCAGGTCGTCGTTGATGCCCGTTCCGGACAGGACGGTCATCGGCGCCGTGACCCGCAGCAGGGCGAGTTGGGCGGAGAGGTTGTCCTGGAACATGTCTTTCACGGCCTTGATGGCCTTTTCGGTCTGCTCGACACTGCCGAGCAGGTTCCGGTATTGCGGGGGAAGATAGAGTGACATCGTCTGTTCGTTCGTTTATCCCGCAAAGTTAGGGCGGATGGATGAATAATCCAAACCTTCAGCCATTGTGTTTTTGCCCGGGATTGCGTAAATTTGCAGACTGGAAACATCTTAAACACACATAGAATGAGAAAGTACATTGTTGCAGGCAACTGGAAGATGAACACTACAGTTCCTGAGGGCGTCGAACTCGCCAAGGCCGTCGTGGAAAAGGGGAAGGACCTTCCCGCCAACGTGGAACTCGTCGTGGCTCCGCCGTTCACCCATCTCGCCCCCGTGGCCGAGGTGCTGAAGGGCTCCAAGGTCGCCCTCTCCGCCCAGAACTGCGCCGACCATGAGAAAGGCGCCTACACCGGCGAAGTCGCCGTGAACATGCTCACCTCCCTGGGCTGCCAGTACACCATCCTGGGTCACTCCGAGCGCCGCCAGTATTACGGCGAGACCGACGAGAAGCTCGTCGTCAAGACGAAGCTCGCCCTGGAGGCCGGCCTGAAGGTCATCCTCTGCGTCGGCGAGAATCTCGACGAACGCGAGGCCGGCAAGCATTTCGAAGTCGTCACCGACCAGACCAAGGCCGTCCTGTACAACTTCACCGCCGAGGACCTGAAGAATGTCGTGATCGCCTATGAGCCCGTCTGGGCCATCGGTACCGGCAAGACCGCGACCGCCGCGCAGGCCGAGGAGATCCACGCCTGCATCCGCAGCGTCATCGCCGAGAAATTCGGCCTGGAAGCGGCCGACGACATGACCATCCTGTACGGCGGCTCCTGCAAGCCGTCCAACGCAAAGGAACTCTTCGCCGAAAAGGATATCGACGGCGGCCTCATCGGAGGCGCCGCGCTGAAGGCCGACGACTTCATCGGCATCGCTACGTCGTTCTAATTCAGGATTTTCACCACCGCACCGGTCTTGTCCGCGCTGCTCCACAGCCAGACGAGGCCGGTGTCTTCGTATTTCTCCACCTTCAAGGTAAGGCTGCTGGACGTCTTGACGGAACTGCCGGAGGTCCATTTGATTTCGGCCCGGATTTCCTGCCCTTCCACGCGCGGAAGTTCATCGCAGGTGAGGACGAAGAAACTGGTCATGTCGTCGTTACCTGCGCGGAACTGGCGGAGCGTGCGGTTGAAGCCGAGCTGGCCGTCGCCTTCGGAGTAGGTGAAGACCTTTTTCCCCTTGACCATCAGGCTGATCTGGTCGCTGTTATACATGTCCAGGTCCATCTCCACCTTCTCCTTGCAACCGGAGCAGAGGAGGGGCAGCAGGACGATGATATAAAGATACTTCCTCATTTCACGACGATTTTCTTGGTGATGATGTCGGTGCCGTCCGGGCCGGAGATGACCGCTTTCAGTTCTCCGGAACGGGTGAGATGGTAGTAGCCGTCGGCGCCCGGGGTAATCCGTTTCCCGTCGAAATACCAGGTGACGCCGTCCGCATCCGTGGCATTGTAAACCCGGAGGGAGAGGGGAGAGTCGGAGATAAAGGAACCGTCGGACCCCCGGTTATCGACATCCTTCAGGTAAATGTAGGGATAACTGTCCGCTTTCTTGCCGGACTTGGTGGTGAAGGTGGCGTTTCCGTTCACCGGACCGGGGATGTTCCCTTTCCGGCACAACAGCTGGACCTTATAGGCAGTCGTAGGGGTGAGACCGTCGATGACATAGGCGTATCGGCCCTGATCATAGGGCTGGACTTCCACCTCGACAAGCTGGGAGGCATCGGCCGGGCCGAAACGGATGATGCTGCTGCCGGTATAGGAAGGATCCACGCTGCTCCATTGGATGATGGATGCGTCCTGGAAAACCGTCTGTTTATCGATCTTGACGGCGGGAGCTTTTTCCTCCAAGTCATTGAATACGGTGAAAGTGACGCTTCCGTCGGCGTTCACCCGGATGTCCGACAGGCCGAGGGGCGAGTCGGCACCGCTCCAGAACTGGAAGGCGGGATCCGTATCGCAGGTGAGGATGGAAACATCGCCATAGGGCCAGAAGGCATGGGAGGCCAGGGTGTAGATGGCGCCGTAATTCCGGTTCTTGACGGCCGTCTGATACTTCTGCCGGGCTTCGGGGTCCGGTTCGATGATATCCACGCACTGGTGGTCGGGACGCGCATTGACTTCGTTCAGGTCCCAGCGGTCCCACGCGTTTATGACCTTGCCCGCCGATGAGGATTCTCCGGCGGGGCGCTCGGAATAGTCGATATGGTACACCAGGAGCCCGTATCCGCCGATATGGGCGTCCCAGCCCCGCGCCTGCCGGCATTCGAAGAGATAGACTTCCTCCCCGTTATCCGTCTCCAGATAATAATAGTCGCCGTTTTCCTGGACCGGGCGGAGCGTATGGACTCCTTCCTCCAGGGGTGTTCCCTCGCTCATTCCAAAGAACCAGCGTTCCACGGCGCTGTAGTTCGGGGGCGTTTTGCCTTCGTTGTTGTGGTTGCCGGCATCCATCAGGTCGATGCAGTTCCACATCGCCTCCGAATAGCCGCCGCTGTCCTCATTGTCGGTGTCGTACAGGTCGGAGATGCCGAAGGTGTGCGTGTATTCGTGGCAGAAAGTGCCGATGGTGGCGAGCGTCGTGAACGTGGTCAGATTCTCGTCCATCCGCATTTCCGAAGTGCAGGCGTAATTGTCCACGAGGACACCGTCGCGACGGTAGGTGATGCCGGCGCCGGACTGCACATACCACATGTGGGGCCAGACGTATTTGTCACCGGCTCCTTCCGACTCGTTCGGGCCGGCATAGAACACGAAGACGTTGTCCACCGCCCCGTCGCCATTGTTGTCATAGGCGGAGAAATCGATTTCCGGGCCGACGGCTTCGCAGGCATCGACGATCATCTGGGCGGCCTTGTCGTCATCTCCATCGTCGTTGTTCGACCCGTACCAGGCGAAATTCTGCGGCAGGGTGACGATGTCGGTGATGTCAAACTTGAAGGTGTATCCGTCTTTCCACTGGTCCTTGAAATAGGAGAGGGCCGTGGCAGGACCGGTGCCGTTGATGATCCTTTCAAAGTCTTCCCGGGTATAGGTGAACGTGAGGTCCTGGAACTGGGCGAGGATGATAAGGCCATGGCGGATTCCACCGGTTCCTTCGGAGAGGAAACTCCGGGTGCGGGCGATTTCCCGTTTGCGGAGCGGGATGGTCCGGCGCAGGCGGGACGCCCGTTTCCGGCTGAGCAGGTCGTAAGGGATGTTGCGGCTGGCGGCGATGACTTCGCCGGGCGTATCCGGTCCGCCCGCATGTTCGCCGGAATTCAGCCGGTGGCCGTAGTAGTCATAAAAAGCGTAGCACCACCATCCATCCGCATCCTGGACCAGGGAACAACCGTCCGGGGTCAGGACCAGATGACCGTTTTCGTCACCGGTAAGATAGGCCTGTATCAGCGTCCCGTCCGGCTGCCTGAGATTCAGCAGCCCTTTCCGGGCGGGCGCGGCGGGCAGGAGAAACCCGCAGCACAGGAGGGTATAGAGTATCAGCGACAGGTGTCGCAGACAGGGGGTTTTCGGTCTCATACTATACAAATGACGGCATTTTTTCGCGCATTCGCAAACCCTATATGCAAAAAACCGGCCTCACTCACGTGAGAACCGATTCTTTGACGTGTACTAAAACCTAAACCTGTACTAAAGATGCATGAAAGGGTTGATTCGTTGCAGAAAAAAACAAAAAAAGAGAAAAAAAAACCGACTGTCGGAAAACAGCCGGTCGATAAGGATGAAATCTGCTTACTTCGCAGCTTCGACGGACGCCTTGCGGAACGCCTTGAGGTCGTTCATGAGTTCGAGGGCGGCTTTGCGGGCGCGGGCGCCGGCGGCCTTGTTACCCTTTACGACCTGTGCCTCAGCGTTCTTGGCGAACTCGGCGAATTCGGCATTGATCTTTTCAACAAGCTCTTTCATGATGATAGGTTTTTATTTAGTTCGTTAAATGTTAATTATCAAAACTTTGTGCAAGATAAGAATAAAAACCCGAAAAATCCAAGAAAAAACCGAAAAAAGTTAATTTTCAGCGTTGTCGGTCGGTTTTTCCACCGGTTTGGGCTTCGCATTGACGAAATTCATCGCCCGTTGGGGGCCGATGGTGGAAAAATCCTTGATTCCCCGGACGATCCTGTCCGCGATGGCGGGGATTTGGTCCAGTTCTTCCGGTGTCAGGGCTCCGAGTACATAATCGATTTGTCCTCCCCGGGCGAAACCGTTCCCGATGCCGACGCGGATCCGCGCCCACTGGTCGGATTCCAGGGTCCAGATGATGTTCTCCAGGCCGTTGTGCCCGCCGTCGCTGCCGCTCAGCCGCATCCGGAGCGTTCCGAACGGGAGGTTCAGGTCATCCGAGATGACAATGAGGTTCTCCAGCGGAAGATTCAGCCGCTGGAGCCAGTACCGGACGGCGTTGCCGCTGAGATTCATGTAGGTGGAGGGTTTCAGGAGCGTGAAACGACGCCCCTTGAACGCGATCTGGGCGACCGCCCCGTAGCGTTCCACGGTAAAAACGACATTGGATGCCTGGGCCCAGGCATCCAATATCATAAATCCCATGTTGTGGCGGGTCGATGCGTATTCGGCACCGATGTTCCCGAGTCCGACAACGAGGTAGTCCGCCATTACTTCGCGGCCTTCGCGGCTTCAGCGGCGGCCTGCTGCATGGCGCGGGTGGCGTTCACGCGGCAGATGATGGTGTTCTTGTCGGACACGATCTGGAGACCGTCGAACTTGAGGTCGCCGGCGACCATGCGGTCGTTGATGTTCAGCGGGGTGACATCGATGTCGAGCTGGTCGGGGAGGTCCTTCATCAGGGCCCGGACCTTCAGGGAGCGGGAAAGCTGGGTGAACTTACCGCCGGCCTGGACGCCCACCGGGTGACCGAAGACGTTGAGGGGAACGTTGATGGTGACGGGCTTCTCCTCGTTCACGGCGAGGAAGTCCACGTGCAGGCAGTTGTCATCCACCGGATGCCACTGGTATTCGTGGGCGACGGCGGTGTAAACCTTACCGTCGAGGTTGAGGTCCACGATATAGGAGGCGGGGGTGTGGGTGAGGCCCATCAGCTCCTTCTCATTGACGGTGAACAGAATGTTGTCCATGCCCTGTCCATAGAGGTTGCAGGGGACGAGACCCTGGCGGCGGAACGCCTTGATGACGGCCTTGTTGCCCTTCTCGCGGATCTGGCCGTTCAGCTGGAAATGCTTCATTGTACTTGTTTTTAAAATGTGTTACTCAGTCTTCTGTTTCAAAGACCCCATTGCACCAAAAAGCCTTGCGCTTTTTAAGCGCGCAAAGATAAGGATATTTTTTTGATTTGCAAAAGATTTAGCGCCGCGGATGGTGTGCCAGGACGGCCGCCTGCCAGGTGGAGGAGTCGATATGGGTGTAGATCTCGGTGGTGAGGATGGATTCGTGGCCGAGCATTTCCTGGACGATCCGCAGGTCCGCCCCGCCTTCGATGAGGTGGGTTGCGAAGGAATGGCGGAACGTATGCGGGGAAATCTCTTTGCGGATGCCGGCGGCCATCGCCTGGTTTTTCACGAGATTGAACACGGAAACGCGGCTGAGGGGGCGTCCGGACCGGTTCAGGAAAAGGACGTCTTCAAAGGTCCGGGCAGCGGGTTCCGGACGGACGGGAAGGTAGTTCCGGACCGCATCGGCCGCCATTTCCCCCAGCGGAATGATGCGCTGTTTGTTGCCCTTGCCGACGACATCGACATAGCCTTCCTCCAGATGGACGTGTGAAATGAGGAGGCCGGTGCACTCGCTCACGCGGAGGCCGCAGCCGTAAAGGACTTCGAGGATCGCGCGGTCCCGGAGTCCCGCCGGTGTCCGGGTGTCCACCGAACGGATGATGGAATCGACCTCCTCGACAGAAAGGACGGCGGGAAGGTAGCGGCCCAGTTTCGGGGCGTCGATCCGGTCGCAGGGATTGTCCTTCAGGTCGCCTTCCTCGATGCACCAGTTGAAGAAGGACCGGAAAGAACTGAGCATCCGTGCCTGGGACCGCTTGGAGAGGCCTTTCGCTATCCGTTCCGTCAGGTACCGTTCCAGTTCCGGCGTGCCGATGTCGGCCGGAAGATATCCATCGTACGCCTTCAGAAGTCCTTCCACGTCACGGGAGTAGGATGCCACCGTATTCGGTGACATCCCTCTCTCGATACGGAGATAGTTGCGGAAATCCTCGGCGAGACGGCTCATCGGAGCGTGCCGTACTTGCGGCCATATTCGAGCATCTGCCCGAGATAGTCGTCGGTATAGACGATTTCGTAATCCACCACCTGTCCGTCCTTCTCCACCGGGCGGATTTCCGGGTTGATGAAACCGCCGTACGGCTTCAGGCCCAGGGCGTCGTAGCGCTCCTTGACCTCCTTGTGGAGGGCCGGGTCGATATGGACGGCATAGGTCTCGATCAGGGCTTTGCCCGCGGCATAGTCGCCCTCGGACTTGATGCGCTGGATTTCGGCGAGGAGGTCGGCGAACAGGCCCCGGAGTTTCCCATAGTCATTGATTACGAAGTAGGTCTTGCCGTCTCGGATCTTCTTCTCGATGACGTTGTCCGCGGTGCCCTTCTCGAAGCACCATTCGGCCACGAGCTTGCGGTTCTGCATGTGGGCTTCGGTGTTGGGACGGCCCAGCTCCACGCGGTTGAACTGTACCATCATCCCGTTGCGAATGTAATTGTCGTATTCGGCCTTGTAGGCCTCGGGGTCGGGCATGATGCCCAGTTCGACCATCTTCGGGTCGGCCGTGTAATAGAGGCCGAAGAGGTCGGCCCGAGCCTCTTCCAGGGCGGAAGCGTATTCGCCCATCGCCGTGGTGGAGACGCCCGGCAGGAGCTGGCCGGAGCCGTGGCCCAGGCACTCGTGCAGGTCGGTGTGGATCTCGTCGGCGACGGTGGACCATTTCTTGCTGCGCTCGATCTCGGCCTCGTCCCAGGCGAACTCGCTGAGGACGCTCTTCGGGAATTCCTGCGCGGAATAGTCATAGGTGTGGGTAATGTTCGCGATGGTCACGCTCTTGGAACCGTGGTCCTTGCGGATCCAGTCGGCGTTCGGCAGGTTGATGCCGATGGGCGTGGACGGATAGCTGTCTCCGGCGAGGCAGACGGCGTTGATGACCTTGGCGGAAACGCCCTTGACGGTGGCCTTCTTGAAACGCGGGTCAACGGGGGAGTGGTCCTCGAACCACTGGGCGTTTGCACTCAGGGTCTCGGTGCGGGCGGAGGCGGCGAAGTCCTTGATGTTGACATAGCCTTCCCAGGCGCCCTTCCGGCCCAGCGGGTCGTTGTAGTCCTCGACGAAACCGTTGATGAAATCCACGGTGCCGAGGGTGTCCTTCACCCATTCGATGTTGAACTCGTCCCACTTGCGGAGATCGCCGGTCCGGTAGTATTCCACGAGAAGGTCCAGGGCACGGGCCTGGATGTCGTTCTCCGCCACCGCACGGGCTTTCACGAGTTCGTCGCAGATCTTTTCGAGGGCGGGGGAGTAGATGCCGCCGACCTTCCAGGGAAGCTCCCGGACCACGCCGTCACCGCCCTTGACCACTTTGGTATTGAGGCCGTAGGAAACGGGGCACGGATCCTTCGGGTCCGCGATGCCGGCGTAGTACTTCTCCACCTCGTCGCGGGTGACGCCGTCATAGAAATTCACGGCCGACTGGGCGACGATGTCGCCGGATGTCTCCGTGGACCGGCGCTGGGGATATCTTTCCGGATTGTAGATGACGTCCAGCAGGTCGTCATCCTCGATGCCGACGGCCTTCAGCAGGCCGGCGAAATAGGCCTGCGGACAGGTCGGGAAGATTTTGTCCTCGGCGTAGTGGTGATGGATGCCGTTGGAGAAGAAGATGCGCTTGGCATAGACGGTAAAGGCTTCGAAATCAGCGCAGTTGCGGTCGCCCTTATAGTTCTCTAGGACATTTTCCACGGCATGGCGCACGCGCAGGTTGTCCTTGCAGTTCTGGTCCCACAGAATGTCGCGGCCATACTTGGCGGCTTCGGCCAGGTGATAGGCATATTCCTTCTGTTTCAGGGATAGGCTGTCCCATCCCGGGACCTGGTAGCGCATGACCTTGAGGTCGGCGAAGGAGTCCACGGTATAGCGGAAGGGCTCTTCCGCTTTCTTTTCCGAGCAGGCGCCGGCAAGGACGGCGGCTCCGAGTGTCATCATCATTTTGCAGAAACGGTTCATAGGTGTCAATTTGTGCAAAATTATGAAATTAATCATTAACTTTGCCTGTTGAACTCGTTTTTATGGCGAAAGTCCGAATCATCATCGCGTCACTCCTGACGCTCCTGTTCTGCTCCTGCGAGCGGGACGGTATGGACTTGACCCTGTCCGTCGGTCCCTTCGGTGACGAGACCCGCAAGGTGATGCTCCTGTACGAGGCCGGTTTCAATTCGCTGGGAAGCGAGATCCGGGCGAACATCGAGGCCTTGAAAAGCGGATATCTTCCGGAAAAGGGGAGGAACGACGATGTCCTTCTCGTGTTCAGTCACGTGACAAGCGGCTGGCGGGGCTATTCCACCGAAACGATACCGTCCCTGGTCCGGTTGTATTCCGAGCGCGGAGAAGTCCGGACGGATACGCTGAAAGTCTGGCCCGTGGGAACGTCCATCGCCAATGCCGCCATGGTGACCGAAGTGTTCAACTGGGTCCGTGAGGAATTCCCGGCCGCCGGCTACGGTGCCGTCATGTCCTCCCATGCCACCGGCTGGCTGCCGGAAGGCTATTTCAACGATCCCCGGAGATACGAAGGCAGGCCCCGCGGCAATTCCGCTTCCTGGAGCCGCCGGATGCGGACATTCGGCCAGGAGTATTACTCCAAGGGGAATATGGTCGAAGAGATTGAGATCAAGGACCTGGCAAATGCCATTCCGTATAAACTGGACTACATCCTGTTCGACGCCTGCCTGATGGCGACGGTCGAAGTGGCGTGGGAACTGCGGAACGTCTGCGATTATCTGGCCGTTTCACCCTGTGAGATTCCGGCGGCAGGCTTCAATTACAAGACTTTGGCCGGCCATCTCCTGAAGTCGGAAGTTCCTGACCTGAAGGCGGTTTGCCAGGACTATTACGCTGCATACGAGAACGATTCCACCTACGGGGCGACCATTACGATGCTGGATTGTTCCCGGCTGGACGACCTGGCTTCCACCTGTCGCACCCTCTTTGACCGTTACCGTACCGGAATCCGTACCCTGGCGGGGAAGAACGTACAGGTGTATGACCGCCTCATGGGGGACAAGGACTATTATGTCTTCTTCGACGTCAAGGATGTGCTTCGGGAGGCCGGGGCCTCCGCAGGTGACCTGGACCTTCTCCAGGACGCCCTGGACGAAGCCATTGTCTTTGAAGCCCATACGCCGCGTTTCATCAGCGTGACGCTCGATCGTTGCTGCGGTCTAGCCATGTACCTTCCCTCCTATCCGGACTACCGGAGGGATATCTGGCACGGCACGGAATTCCTGGACGGTTTCTACAGGGATAACGTTGCCTGGAACGCCGCCACCTTCCTGGTGGAATAGGCGTTTTTCTTATCCTTCCTTGTCTTCCCGGACCGCCTTGTTGTAGCAATCGCGGCAGAGGGGCTCATAGGTGTCTTTCTCGCCCAGGACAACCAGTTTCTTGCTGGCGGAGAGACGGTGGGAGTGGTTGGCGAGGGAGCCGCAGCGGACGCAGATGGCATGGACCTTCTGGACGTCCTCCGCGATGGCCATCAGGCCCGGCATCGGACCGAACGGATTGCCGAGGAAATCGGTGTCCAGGCCGGCGATGATGACGCGGACACCCCGGTTCGCCAGTTCCTGGACGACACCGATGATGGTTTCGTCGAAAAACTGGGCTTCGTCAATGCCCACGACCTCCACGTCCGGGTCGATCTGGAGCATCCGGGAAGGGGTCTTGATGGGCGTGCAGGAAATGCTGTGGGAATCGTGCGAAACCACGTCCAGATCCGAATAGCGCTTGTCGATGGTGGGCTTGAACGTCGCGATTTTCTGCTTCGCGAACTGCGCCCTTTTCAGTCTCCGGATCAGTTCTTCCGTCTTGCCGGAGAACATCGAGCCGCATATGACTTCGATGCTGCCCGTTTTTTTTGTGTTTTCCAAAAACATTTCCTTAACTTTGCTAGGTTGACTTTTGCAAAGATAGTCATTTATGGAGAATAATCGAACAGAAATCTTGCGGGAAATCGAAGCAGAACTCGCTTCGCTCAAGCAGCAGGTTTCCGCCCTCGAGGCGAAGGTGGAAGCCCTCCGGCAGATGCCGGCCGAGGCGGAAACCGCGGAAGAATCCGATTTCACCGGCCTGGAAATCGGCGTGTCCGACTTGCCCGAAGAGACCGCCCCTGTTGCAGAGGAAACGGTTGTCCAGACGGAAATCGAGCCGGTTGACATGGACCTCTCTATCGACGATCTGCCCGAACCGGAGCCCGTATCCGGACCGGAGCCCGTGGTGGAAGCTGTTCCCGAGCCGGTGGTCGAAGTGCTTCCAGAGCCAGAACCGGCCCCCGCACCTGTTCCCGAACCCGAACCGGAACCCATACCCGAACCTGCGCCTGTTCCCGAACCGGAACCCGAGCCTGCGCCGAAGCCGGCCCCTGCCGTTCCGAGGGCGGACACGGAAAGGTTGCCGTGGCGGCTGGACAAGCCGGGGATGTCCGTGAAGAACATCCGGAGCGGCATCTCCCTGTATGACCGCGCCCTGTTCATCGGCACGCTTTTCAAGGAAGACTATGCCCTTTATGACAAGACCATCGGTGAATTGAACGGGCTTTCTTCCCTGGACGAGGCGGTGGATTACCTGCTGGACCGGTTCCCGGACTGGAACCTCAAGTCCGACATCGTTTACAACTTCATGATGGCCATCCGCAAGAAGCTGGGCTGATGGCGGGGAAGCTTTTCATCGTTCCGACTCCGGTCGGAAATCTCGACGACATGACCTTCCGGGCTGTCCAGGTCCTGAAGGAAGCCGATTTGATCCTGGCGGAGGACACCCGCACCAGTTCGGTGCTGCTCCACCATTACGACATCCGGCGTCCCCTGCAGTCGCACCACAAGTTCAACGAGCACCAGACCGTGCAGCTGGTCAAGGAGCGCATTCTGGGCGGGCTGAATGTCGCCCTCATCAGCGATGCCGGTACGCCGGGCATTTCGGACCCGGGTTTCCTGCTTGCCCGCACCTGCGCGGAAGAAGGAATCGAGGTGCAGACGCTTCCAGGCGCCACGGCCTGCATTCCGGCCATCGTATCCTCCGGCCTGCCGTGCGACCGGTTCTGTTTCGAAGGTTTCCTGCCGCAGAAAAAAGGCCGGCAGACGCTCCTTACCGCCCTGGAGACGGAAACCCGTACCATGGTCTTTTACGAGTCGCCCTACCGGCTCGTGAAGACGTTGGAACAGTTGGCGGAACATTTCGGGCCGGAACGCCGCTGCTCCGTCGCCCGGGAAATCTCGAAGCTCCACGAAGAGCACCGCAGAGGCACCCTCCAGGAAGTCGCCGCCTGGTTCAGGGAGCATGAACCCAAAGGCGAAATCGTCATTGTCGTGGCCGGCGCGGAGCCGGTGAAATCTGTCAGGAAGAAGCGTTATGGAAGAGGGGAAGAAGAGACAGACGAACCTGAAGAATAGTTTCACCACGGGCGCCATCGCGCTCGTATTCCTCATCATCGGATTCGAAGTCGCCCTGTTCGTCCACAAGGCGGCGGTGGCGCGGCTGGTCGCCGACCGGGACCGGCCGGACACGGTCTATGTGGTGGAACGGATCCGGCAGAAAACCGAACCGGATGCAGAACAGGTTGAGGAAGAAATAGATACGGTCAATTATCGAAAAGCGTCCGAACACAGTAAGAACGCCGTCCGCATCCGGGAGAAGGCTTCCCCACGCCGTGTCGAAACCTTCCGCTTCGATCCGAACACCGTCTCCCTGGAAGACCTGATGCGGCTGGGATTCTCGGAGAAGCAGGCGCAATCCATCGACCATTACCGGGCCAGAGGCGGCCGCTTCCGCCGTCCTGTCGATTTCGCCAAATCCTATGTCGTCGCCGATTCGGTTTTCGAGCGCCTGGCGCCGTTCATCAGCATTCCCCGCATCGACATCAACAAGGCTGACAGTACCGCTTTCGAGACGCTGCCGGGCATCGGCCCGTATTTCGCTTCCAAGATGGTTTCCTACCGCACGTCGCTCGGCGGTTATTCGCATCCGGAGCAGCTGATGGACATCTATCATTTCGACCGGGAGAAGTATGACGGCCTGAAAGACCTCATTACCTGCTCCCGGCCCGTTCCTTACCCCATCTGGACCCTTCCGGAACGCGATCTTGCCAGACATCCGTATATCACGAAGGATGAAGCCCATTCCATCGTTCTCTATCGTACCCATCAGCCCCCGGAAACCTGGTCGGTCGAGGGGCTTCACAAAGCCGGCATCCTCTCGGAGGAACATTATGCCAAACTCTCCCGCTGCGAGTTGGCGGAACCGAAAAAAGGACAGCCTTGGTGAGCTGTCCTTTTTTCGTGTTCCGCGGCCTTGCCGTCAGAGAATGTCGTAGTCTGTGAACTCGTAGTGTCCGGTATGGGTGTCGTAGACGACGGCATAGTTTTCATCCCGCAGGTATTTCCCACCAATTTCGTCGTAGATGGCGAGATGCATCACGGCGGAGGTGAAGGTGTCGTCGACGTGCTTAGTCAGGTCGATGAAGATGTCTTCCAGGTCGTAGTCCGAGAGGTGCTTGTGGTGGAAGCCTTCGTAGTGGGACGGACCGACGGGAAGTACAGTACTGTCTGGGTAGAAGAGCGTGGCATCAGCCTCGACGGACAGGTTCACGTCATAGTGGCAGGCGCTTGCCAGGAAAAGCGCGCAGACCAGGGAGAGGAGGGTAAGGACACGTTTCATAGGGCGGGTCAGTCTTGGACGGTGGCCATGGCGGCCCGAATCTTGGCCTCGATCTCGTCGGCGAGTTCGGGGTTGTCCTGGAGGAGCTTCTTGACGGCTTCGCGGCCCTGGGCCAGTTTCGCGTCATTGTAGCTGAACCAGGAGCCGGACTTGGAGATGATGCCGAGTTCGACGCCGAGGTCCACGAGTTCGCTGGAATGGGAGATGCCTTCGCCGAAGACGATGTCGAATTCGGCCTTCTTGAACGGCGGGGCCATCTTGTTCTTTACGACCTTTACCTTCACGTGGTTGCCGAGGGCTTCCTCACCGTCCTTGATCTGGGTGGTGCGCCGGATGTCCAGGCGGACGGAAGCGTAGAATTTCAGGGCGTTGCCGCCGGTGGTGGTTTCGGGGT
>JAEEGJ010007143.1_pt1 | contig 32471 bp, 25 predicted proteins | sample 8958761 | NCBI WGS metagenome assembly JAEEGJ01 (sample SAMN16246546, study PRJNA631951) | gut metagenome | biome: gut microbiome; feature: rumen; material: RS-attached | host: Bos | place: Iran: Karaj | collected 2018-10
CTGAAGATGCGCCGTCGATGACACGTATCCATGATGCCATGTTCCGTGGGGATAGTGAGCGGGCCTTTGCCCTTTTGCGCCAGGAACTCACGGGGACAGATTCGATGGGTTTCCGACTGAACTCAGGCGGACCTGTCCCCGTGAGCTCTGTCGCAGATGACCAGATCGTGTGGGGACGTTCGCCTGTGCGTATTGATATTGCCGGCGGATGGACTGACACACCGCCATACTGTCTGATGGAAGGTGGCAGCGTCATCAATCTCGCGATTGAACTGAACGGTCAGCCCCCGTTGCAGACATATGTGCGCCCCTCGAAGGAACTGCGTATCGTGTTACGCAGTATCGACCTTGGAGCGATGGAAGTGGTGGAAACCTTTGAACAGTTGACGGATTTCATGCATGTCGGCTCGCCCTTCTCCATCCCGAAGGCCGCTTTGGTATTGGCCGGATTCGGTGATGCTCAGTATGCATCACTGAAGTCCCAGTTGGAAGCCTTTGGCAGTGGTATCGAACTTACGCTGCTGTCAGCCATTCCTGCAGGTAGCGGGCTGGGCACCTCGAGCATCCTTGCTGCAACGGTATTGGGTGCCCTTAATGATTTCTGCGGCTTGGGTTGGGATAAGAATGAGATAGGACACCGCACGCTGATGCTCGAACAGATGTTGACAACCGGTGGCGGATGGCAGGATCAGTTCGGTGGTGTCTTAGGTGGCGTGAAACTCTTGCGGACGGGTAGGGGATTCGATCAGAGTCCTCAGGTAAGATGGCTGCCCAACGATCTGTGGCTCCAACCCGAATACCGCTCCTGTCATTTGTTGTATTACACGGGCATCACGCGCACAGCCAAACAGATCTTGGCCGAGATTGTCCGTAGGATGTTTCTGAATCATGGCGATGAGTTGGCTTTGTTGCGAGAGATGAAGGAGCACACGATGGAGATGTATGAGACTATCCAACAGAATGACTTCATGCGGATGGGCTTGCTCATGCGTCGTACTTGGGAGCAGAACCAGCAGCTCGATAGTGGAACGAATCCACCAGCCGTCAGAGCATTGACGGATCTCGTCGATGACCTATGTCTCAGTTATAAGTTGCCTGGTGCTGGCGGTGGCGGCTATCTCTATATGATAGCCAAGGATCCTGAGGCCGCAGCCCGCATCAAGCAGATGCTGAATACACATAGTCCCAATAAGAACGCCCGTTTCGTGGAGATGACACTCTCCACGACAGGACTGCAGATCAGTAGGAGCTGATTGCTTACAGTTTACAGTTTATAGTTTAGAGTTGTGGAATTCAGGACGATTGTCGATATTGAGAAGCCAGACTTTGAGATAGGCCCATGCGAGGAGATGCTCTTCGTAGGATCATGCTTCGCTACTGAGATAGGGAAGCGCTTTCAGGAGGAGAAGTTCCGTACTATGGTGAACCCTTTCGGCGTGATGTACAATCCAGCCTCCATCCTTCACACTATTGAGAAACTATTCACTGATCAATATCCACGATTCACGACCGTCTTCCTCACCCTGGGCACCAATCACGCCTATCGCCTGAAGGAAACAGGCGAGATTGTCGATAATTGCCAGAAACGCCCCGCAGCCTTGTTCGATGAAGAAGAGCTGACGGTAGATCAGTGTGCCGACTATCTGCAGCAGGCCATTAATATCCTCCGCGAGAAGGATCCTGATGTACATATCGTTCTCACCGTCAGCCCTATTCGTTATCGCAAATACGGCTATCACGGCTCGCAGCTCTCAAAAGCCACGCTGCTGCTTGCTATAGATAAATTGTCCACTGTCAACTACTTCCCCGCCTACGAAATCCTCAATGACGAATTACGCGACTACCGGTTCTTTCAGGACGACATGTTGCATCCCTCTTCCCAGGCAGTGGAGTATATCTGGCAGCGTTTCTCGGAAGCCTATCTGAGCGATGAGGCCAAGACCTTCCTCAAAGAGTGGGCTCCGCTGAAAGCAGCGCTTGCACATAAGCCTTTCGACCCCGCATCTGAAGATTATCGGGCTTTCATGGATAAAACTATGTTAAAAGTTGCGGAATTGCAAAAAAAATATCCTATCTTTGCAGTATGAAATACAGTATTGAGAAAGTAACGACCCTTATTGGCGCCCGTCGTATCGGAGAGACCGATGCGCAGATCGGCTGGCTGTTGACTGACAGCCGTTCATTGTGTTTTCCTGAGGAGACATTGTTCTTCGCCTTGCGTTCTGCACGTAATGACGGCCATCGTTATATTGCCGACCTCTACCGTCGAGGTGTGCGTAACTTCGTGGTCGAGGCCAAGGGATATGATGATTTCCTCCCTGGTGCCAATTTCCTGATTGTGCCTTCGCCTTTGGCAGCCCTTCAGCGTTTGGCCGAGCGTCATCGCGATGAGTTCGATGTGCCCATCATCGGTATCACCGGCTCCAATGGCAAGACGATGGTCAAGGAGTGGCTCTATCAGTTGCTCCTCCCTTCGCAGAAGATAGTCCGTTCGCCCCGTAGCTATAACTCCCAGATAGGTGTGCCCCTTTCCGTATGGCTGCTGAACGAGCAGACCGAAGTGGGCATTTTCGAGGCCGGTATCAGTCAGCCTGGTGAGATGTTTGCCTTGCGCGACATCATTCAGCCCACTATCGGCGTGTTTACCTCGCTGGGAACAGCCCATCAGGAGAATTTCCGTTCGATGGAAGAGAAATGTATGGAGAAACTCGAGCTGATGCACGATACTGAGGCGATGGTCTATTGCTCGGATAACGATACTGTCAGCCGTTGTATCCGTCGTATGCAGTACAAGGGCGAGAAGATTGCCTGGTCGCAGTGCGACGAGCAGGCCGCCCTCTTCGTGAAGAGCACAACCAGCCTTCCACATTCCACAAGGATCACCTATATCTGGAAGGACGAGGAGAACTGCTTCGAGATACCTTTTATCGACGAGGCCAGTGTCGAGGACGTCATTACCTGTGCCGCCGTGGCCCTCTACATGGGACTCACTCCGGCCCAGCTGGCAGACCGTATGCCCCGATTGGAACCCGTCGCCATGCGCCTCGAGGTGAAGGAGGGTCAGCGCGGCTGCGTGCTGATCAACGACTCCTATAACTCCGATGTCAACTCCCTCGACATCGCGCTCGACTTCATGAACCGCCGTGAGGCTGCGAAGAAGACGCTCATCCTCAGCGACATTTTCCAGACCGGCACATCGCCCGAGGCGCTCTATGCCCAGGTGTCTGACCTGGCCGTGAAGCGTGGCATCGACAAGTTTATCGGCATCGGCTCTGAGCTGGCCGCCCAGGCTGACAAGATCCAGATAGCCGACAAGTTGTTCTTTGCCGATGTGCCCCATTTCCTCTCCAGCGAGGCCTTTGCCACCCTGCGCGATGAACTGATCCTGCTGAAGGGATCCCGCTCGTTTGGTTTCGACCAGATTACGGAGCAGCTGGAGCAGAAGGTGCATGAGACCATCCTTGAGGTGAACCTCAACTCCGTTGTGGAGAACCTAAACTACTATCGCTCGTTCCTGAAGTCCGAGACGAAGATGGTGTGCATGATCAAGGCCGATGCCTACGGCGCAGGCGCTGTCGAGATTGCCAAGACGCTGCAGGACCAGCGTGTCGACTACCTCGCTGTGGCTGTGGCTGATGAGGGTGTGACGCTTCGTAAGGCCGGCATCACTGCCAACATCATGATCATGAATCCCGAGATGACCGCCTTCAAGACGATGTTCGACTATGAGCTGGAGCCCGAGGTCTACTCCTTCCGGCTGATGGAAGCGCTGATCAAGGCCGCCCGCAAGGAGGGTATCACTGGCTGGCCGGTACATATCAAGTTCGATACGGGCATGCACCGTCTCGGCTTCGACCCGGTGGAGGACATTGACGAGCTTATCGACCATCTGGTACACCAGCAGGCCATCATCCCACGCTCCGTGTTCAGTCATTTCGTAGGCTCCGATAGCGATGGCTTCGATGACTTCTCTGCCCGTCAGTTCGCGCTCTTCGAGGAGGGCAGCCGGAAACTCCAGTCGGCCTTCCCTCACCATATCCTGCGCCACATGGACAACTCTGCCGGCATCGAGCACTTCCCCGAGCGCCAGATGGATATGTGCCGCCTCGGCATCGGCCTCTACGGTGTCGATCCCCGCGATAATCGCATCCTCCATACCGTGTCGACGCTGAAGACCACCATCCTCCAGCTGCGTCATGTGCCAAAGGGCGAGACGGTCGGCTACAGCCGCAAGGGCAAGATCAAGCGCAATTCCGTCATTGCCGCTATCCCCATTGGCTATGCCGACGGACTCAACCGTCATCTGGGCAACCGCCACGGTTACTGTCTGGTGAACGGGCAGAAGGCCGAGTACGTGGGTAACATCTGTATGGATGTGGCGATGATCGATGTCACCGACATCCCCTGTAAGGAGGGCGACCAGGTGGAGATCTTCGGCGAGCATCTGCCCGTCACCCAGCTCAGCGATGAGCTCGACACGATCCCCTACGAGGTCCTCACGGGTGTCTCCAACCGCGTCAAGCGTGTCTATTTCCAGGATTGACCGTCCGGCGTAGCTCAATGAGGACTCTGAGTGAGCGAGGACTCATTGAGAACCGTCTGAGTCCGTGCCAAGTCCACCTCATGCCCGACAAGGAACGGACTCCCATCTATCCAATATGTAACCCCAAGGCAATAAAGTATCAATAAGGGAGTAACTCCTATTCATGTCCGGTATATGTCCGGTACATGTCCGCTTTTTGACCGAACATATACCGGACATGTACCGGACAAATAGCGGACAACGATAGGAGGAACATTGAAGGTACACTGAGGCTACTATAGGAATAGAACGGAGGTAGGTAGGAGATGGTATGGAGAGTAACATGAGCTTGGTTGAGTTCATGCTGAGTGAGCCTTGAACCCCGTCGAGAGGGCCTTTGCAAACGATAACGTAAAAAAAGAGAGCGAAATGCACGGCGTTTCGCTTTTTTTTTTGTACCTTTGCATGCAGATTCGACTGCAAACAAACAAGCTAAGATATAAAACAAATGGAACAAGTATTCAGTTACATTATCAGTCTGGGTGCATCGGTGATGATGCCGATCCTCTTCACCATCATCGGCCTGTGCATCGGCATGAAGTTCGGAAAGTCGCTCAAGTCGGGACTCTACGTAGGTGTCGGTTTCGTGGGTCTCGGTATCGTGACGGCCCTGCTGACGAACAATTTCGGCAGTCCGCTGAGTGAGATCTCGCGCCTGTACAACCTGCAGCTCGGCGTGTTCGACATGGGCTGGCCGGCCGCCGCCGCCGTGGCCTACAACACGGCCGTGGGCGCGCTGATCATCCCCATCTGCCTGGGCGTGAACTTCCTGATGCTCATCACGAAATGTACGCGCACGGTGAACATCGACCTGTGGAACTACTGGCACTTCGCCTTCATCGGCGCGGTGGCCTATTTCGTGATGGACCAGAGTCTGGCATGGGGCTACTTCGCCGCCATCGTCTGTTACATCATCACGCTGGTGATGGCCGACCTGACGGCCTCGAAGTTCCAAGGTTACTACGACGATATGGACGGTATCTCAATCCCGCAGCCGTTCTGCCAGAGCTTCACTGCGTTTGCCATCGGCATCAACTGGCTGCTCGACAGGATCCCTGGCTTCTCGAGGCTTGACATCGATGCCGAGGGACTGAAGAAGAAGTTCGGCGTGCTCGGTGAACCCATCGTGCTGGGTGTGATTGTCGGGGCCCTGATCGGTGCCGTGGCCCAGCTCGACATCAAGAAGGTGCTCTTCCTCGGTGTGACGATGGGCGCCGTGATGGAGCTGATCCCGCGTATCACGAAGCTGTTCATCGACGGTCTGAAGCCGATCGCCGAGAAGACGCAGGAGGTGGTTCAGAAGAAGTGGGCCGGCAAGAAGGTGTATATTGGCATGTCGCCCGCGCTGGTGATCGGTCACCCGACGACGCTCGTGGCCTCGCTCATCCTGATTCCGCTAGCGCTGCTGATGGCCGTGGCCCTGCCCGGCAACGAGTTCCTGCCGCTGGCCTCGCTCGCCGGCATGTTCTATGTGTTCGTGATGGTGCTGCCCTATACAAAGGGTAATGTGGTGAAGACGCTGATCGTGGGTATCGTCACCGTCGGCATCGGCCTGTGGTTTGTGACCGACATGGCCCCCGCGTTCACTCAGGCCGCCCAGACGGTGTATGCTCAGACGCAGGATCCTGCCGCCCGTATCCCCGAAGGATTCCAGGCCGGTGCCATCGACTTCGCATCGAGCCTCTTCGGGTGGGTCATCTATAAGTGCGTGAACAATCTGGCATATGTCGGTGCCGGCATCCTGACGCTGATCACCATCGGCATGATGTTCTGGAACAGAAAGCTCATCGTGGCAGATGAAAAGAAAAGCAACGGACAACAGGACTAACAGGACTGAGCAAAAAGCAGGCACGGATTAATACGGATTATCACGGCTTTTAATCCTGTGCCCCAAAAATATATAGCCGTGTCAATCTGTGTTAATCCGTGCCAAATATATAGAGTATTATTTTAAATAGTATATAAAATGAAGAAAACGATTCTGACTATTGTGGGGGCGATGGCCCTCTCGCTGACTGTAGCGAATGCACAGGAAGCCGACAGGTTTGTAGGTGCGCAGCACGTGAAATTCCAGACAGCCTGCCATCCTGAAGACGTGAAACACTACGACACAAAGCTGCTCCGTGAACGCTTTGTGATGGAGAAGGTGATGGAGGCCGACTCGATCCTGCTCACTTACTCGCACTACGACCGTTTCATCTTCGGCGGTGCGATGCCCGTGAACACGACCCTGACACTGGAGAACTTCTGGGAGCTGGGTCTCGATGTGGACAACACCATCAAGGAGAAGTACTTCATGTATAACCGTGAGCTCGGCGTGGTGAACTGCGGCGGAGGCGACGGTGTGGTAATCGTCGACGGCAAGGAGTACGCGCTGTCTCCCAAGGAGGCACTCTATATCGGACGTGGTCACATCGGCAAGAACCAGGATGTGAACAAGAAGGTGCAGTTCCGTTCGAAGGATCCTAAGAATCCAGCCAAGTTCTACCTGAACTCAGCAACGGCTCACCAGCACTATAAGACCCAGTGGATCACCCTCGACGGTCGTGGCGGTTCGCTGAAGGCTGCTGTCTGGGGACCCGTGGGAACCGTAGAGGAAGCCAACAACCGCACGGTGTATAAGCTGATCGTGAACGATGTACTGGAGGAGGGTCCCTGCCAGTTGCAGCTCGGACTGACCCAGCTGAATCCAGGTGCCGTATGGAACACGATGCCGCCTCACACACACGGTCGCCGCATCGAGGCATACTACTATTTCAATCTGCCCGAGGGTCAGACCATCTCTCACGTGATGGGTCAGCCTCAGGAGAGTCGCAACGTATGGCTGCACAACGAGCAGGCCATCATGTCGCCCGAGTGGTCGATGCACGCTGCTGCGGGAACTTACTACTATACCTTCATCTGGGGTATGGCCGGAGAGAACCTCTACTATAACGACAAGGACAATATCCCCGTCATCGACATCAGGTAATACATCGCAAATCGTCAATAAGTAAATCGTAAATATAATGGCTCCTGTACAGACTACAAAGATGTCCAACTTCCGCTGGGTCATCTGTGGATTGCTCTTCCTGGCAACCACCGTTAACTATATGGACCGTCAGGTCTTGTCGCTTACATGGAAGGACTTTATCGCAGTCGACTTCCACTGGACTGACGCCAACTATGGCTTCATCACCGGTATGTTCTCCCTCTTCTATGCTATTGCCAATCTCTTCGCCGGTAAGTTTATCGACTGGATGGGCACCAAGAAAGGTTATCTCATCGCCATCTTTGTATGGTCTACAGGTGCCGTGCTGCACGCTGGATGCGGTTGGGTAGCGATGAATCTCGAGGGGTACGACTCTATTGCAGCCCTCCGTGCTGTTGAGGCCGGCAGTGATGCAGCCATTGCGATTGCCACGATCTCTGTATGGCTCTTCCTGAGCTGTCGTCTGATTCTGGCTGTCGGTGAAGCAGGCAACTTCCCGGCTGCCATCAAGGCTACGGCAGAATATTTCCCAGCCAAGGACCGTGCCTTCTCTACCTCGATCTTTAATAGTGGTGCCTCTGTAGGTGCGCTTGCCGCTCCTGCTACGATTCCCCTCTTGGCACGTGCCTGGGGCTGGGAGATGGCCTTTATCATCATTGGTGTACTGGGCTACGTCTGGATGGGCCTGTGGCTATGGCTCTATGAGAAGCCCCGTAAGAACAAGCGTGTGAACCAGGCTGAGCTTAACTATATCGAGCAGGACATCGACATCGCTGAGGTGCAGAATCGCGAAGCCGTCAAGGAGGAGAAGGCCATTCCGTTCTTCAAGTGCTTCTCCTATAAGCAGACATGGGCTTTCCTCGTGGGTAAGTTCATGACCGACGGTGTGTGGTGGTTCTTCCTCTTCTGGGCACCAGCCTACTTCTCCGACCAGTACGGCTATACCTCGGACTCCACGATGGGTATCCTGCTGATCTTCACACTTTATTTCATCGTAACGGTACTTTCCATCGGAGGTGGCTATCTGCCGAAGTATTTCGTCGAGAAGCGTGGTATGAATCCTTATCTGGGTCGTATGCGTGCCATGCTGATTTTCGCCTGCTTCCCCGTGCTGGGTCTGCTGGCTCAGCCTATGGGTGCCTACAGCCCTTGGTGGCCGGCTATCCTGATTGGTCTGCTTGGTGCAGGTCATCAGGCTTGGAGTGCCAACCTCTTCTCTACGATCGGTGACATGTTCCCCAAGTCGACCATTGGTACGATCGTAGGTCTGGGTACGATGACGGGTGGCTTCGGTTCGATGGCCATCAATATGGGCTCTGGTGAGTTCTTTACCTGGGCAGCCGCTCAGGGCAGCGCCTTCTCGTTCTTCGGATTCGAGGGCAAGCCTGCTGCCTACATGGTGGTCTTCTGTATCTGTGCCGTGGCTTATCTCATCGGCTGGTGCATCATGAAGACCCTTGTGCCGAAGTACAAGCCCATCGTAGTGGAGTAAACGAATAATCCCCGCCAGCTGGCGGGGATTATTCGTTTATATATGTCCCAATAATATCGTATGAGGTAGGAAGCCTTGGCGGACGAGTGTGGCGAACAGTTCTTTCGACATCGCCTCGTTGTCCTTACGGGTGTAGCGGATGTCGGTGAACACCTGAGCGAGGGTCTCTTTTTGGTTGATCTCGACAAAGTGGCGGTTCTCCTCCAGTTCCTCTTTATATTTATAATAGGTGTCGATGTCCATGCTTAAATAGTCGTGGTAGGTCTCCTGATGTACAAAACTCTCCAAGGGCAGACGGTCGGAGAGGGGAGGCTCTTCAGCGGGCCAGCCAACGGTGAGTGTGGCAACTGGCATCACGAGCTTGGGCAGTTGCAGGATATCGATAATCTGTTGTGGCTGATAGACGGTGGTACCCAGATAGCAGTAGCCCAGTCCCTCTTCATCCATGAGGTTGCAGAGTGTCTGCGTGTAGAGCAAGGCGTCAGTAGCAGCGTTGATAAACGACAGGAAATTGTCGTAGCCGGGTTCTGCCTTGCGACATTTGGCCCAGAAACTGGTGCGGTTGAAATCGGCACAGATGGTGAGCACGACGGGTGCCTCTTTCACCATGGGCTGATTGAAGTGAGCGGGCGAGAGTCTGGCCTTCATCTCGTCGCTACGGGTGACGATGACGCTGTAAAGCTGCAGATTCCCCATCGTCTGGGTGCGCGCAGCCTCTGTCATCAGACGGTTCAGTAGTTCATCGCTGACAGCTTTGTCAGCATACTTCCGGATGGTTCTTCGGGTTAGAATAGATTCCATAATGATGATTTTTCTGCAAAGATACGAATAATTCTTAATTATTCAGTAACTTTGCAATTAAAATCGCGAAGTTATGCCATCTCGGCAAAAAAAAGAATGAATTCTTTTATTTTGCGCTCGATTTTTCGTAACTTTGCACCCAAAATGAGTCAGATTATGGAAGAAGACGTTCGTAGAGAGACATTGAAGCGCGTGGCGCATGAGTTGGCACAGGCTGGTCAGAAACAGAATGCACCACTCACAGAGGAACAGATCGCAACGGTGTTGGAGGAGAATCTGATGACCGTGATTCCTGAGATTACCGAGGTAAGACCTCAGACGCTGGAGTGCGATGTAGTGCGTTTCCAGAACAATAAAGAGAAGTGGGTGGCACTTGTCGGACTGCTCGATGGCTATCCTTATGAGATCTTCACGGGTCTCCAGGACGATGAGGAAGGAATCATCCTGCCCAAGAATGTCGTTCATGGTAAGATTATCAAGCAGGTAAATCTTGACGGCACGAAGCGCTACGATTTCCAGTTCGAGAACAAACGTGGCTACAAGACTACCGTCGAGGGGCTCTCGGAGAAGTTCAATCCAGAATATTGGAACTATGCTAAGCTGATCTCGGGTGTGCTGCGATACCGTATGCCTCTCGAGCATGTGATCAAGCTTGTAGGCTCACTCTCGCTGAAGGATGAAAGCATCAACACTTGGAAAACGGGTGTGGAGCGTGCCTTGAAGAAGTATCTCCCAGGCGTGCATGATGATGACTACATGAATGATTCAGCTGAGTAAGTAATATTTCTTCGTTGATGAGATTTGACAAAGGGTATATCTTGTTGCGCGACTTGCGTTTTCACGCCTTTCATGGGGTGCTCCCACAGGAACGACTGGTGGGAGGCAACTTTGTGGTAGACCTCAGGGTAGGCTATCCTTTGGCTCAGGCCATGACCTCTGATCGGGTGGACGATACGCTCAATTATGCCTCGCTCTATGCCCTTGTTGAACGAGAGATGCAGCAGCCCTCATCACTGCTCGAACATGTGGCAGGACGTATCGCTCAGGCCATTGCGAAGACCTTTCCTGAGGCTCTTTCCATTGACCTCACGCTGACGAAGCAGAATCCTCCCATGGGAGCCGACTGTAAAGGGGCTGGTGTGGAGATGCACTTCGAGAAGTGAATAGTGAAAAAGTGATAGTGAATAGTGAAAAGTTTTAGATATATATTCAGTTTATTGTTGCTCTGTGGAACCATGATGGTCTATGGAGCCAATAAGAAGTTCACGCTGGTCATCGATCCTGGACACGGTGGAAATGATGCAGGTGCCATCGGAGCCATTTCGAAGGAGAAGAACCTGACGCTGAAGTTCGCCCTCGCTTTCGGACAGATGGTCGAGCGCAACTGTCCAGATGTAAAGGTGATCTATACCCGTAAGACAGACCGTTTCGTGGAGCTTTACCGTCGTGCTGAGATTGCCAACAACAATAAAGCCGACCTTTTTATTTCCGTTCATATCAACGCTGTGCCCAGAGGCAGGATTGCCCGAGGTTTCCAGACCTATACCCTCGGTACGAGCAAACGTACTGGTAAGCGAAACGGTGTAGAGCAGAATCTGGAAGTGGCTAAGCGTGAGAATGCTGTAATCCTGTTGGAGAAGGACTACAAACAGACTTATCAGGGCTACGATCCTAATTCGCCTGAGAGCAACATCATGTTTGAGTTCATCCAAGATAAGAATATGGAGAACAGTGTCGAACTGGCGAAATATATGCAGCGTTATGTCTGTCAGGCAACAGGTCGTCAGGATATGGGTGCCCAGCAGGATAACCTGGCCGTACTCCGTCTCTCCTCTATGCCTGGTTGTCTGATAGAGCTTGGTTTCATCTCTACACGCGACGAGGAGAACTATATGAACTCCAAAGCTGCTGAGGGCCAGTATGCCCGTGGTATCTTCAATGCTTTCCTGGCTTATTACAAGAAGCACAGTGGTCATAAGATCACCATTCCCTATCAGCCCGAGCCTTCCAGCAATGAGGCAAACATCCCCAATCTGATTCCGCAGGATCAGGTGAAGGTGAAGCGTTCCAAGAAGACGAAGGTGAAGGAGCCTGAAACGCCACCCGTAGAGGATCCGATTGTGCTGGCTCCAGTGATGACTCCGCAGGAACCAGTCGTTGAACTGGCACCAGAATCTGTTCCTGTACCAGAACCCACTCCGGTGCCTGAATCCGCTCCTGCACCAGCCCCCACTCCTGCGCCAGAACGCCCAGCTGTTGAAGAACAGCTTGTGGTGGCGCCCGTGGCTCCCCAGCAGCCTGAAGCAGTCGAAAAGCCGCAAGTATCAGAGCCTGTGTTCAAGGTACAGGTGCTGGTCAGTTCTTCGCGCTTGAAGTCTACCGATCCCCGTTTTAAAGGTCTTGCGGGTGTAGGCAGCTATCAGGAGGGTAATGTCTTTAAGTATACGGTGGGTGAATCGACCAACTATAATGAGATCTACCGTCTGCGCCGTAGCATCATCGACAAGTTCCCTGAGGCGTTCATTATTGCCTTTAAAGATGGACAGCGCGTCGATGTGAATGAGGCCATTCGTGAGTTTAAGAAGAATAAAGGAATCAAATAATTGCAGATATTATGAGGAAGTATGCAAAAGAAATCCAAATCGCATTGGTAGCCATCGTCGGAATTGTCGTTCTCTATTTCGGCCTTCAATTCCTGAAGGGACTGACCCTGTTCTCGTCGGATAACCATTACTATGTGAAGTTCGATGATATCAGCGGCCTTTCATCTTCGAGTCCTATCTATGCCAATGGATACCGCATAGGTGTGGTAGAGCGCATCATCTACGATTACGAGCATAATGGTGAAATTGTGGCCGAGCTTGGTATCGACAACAAGATGCAGATTCCCAAAGGTAGCTATGCTGAGATTGCCAGTGACCTGTTGGGTAACATCAAGCTCGAAGTGAAGTTCGGACCTGACTTTGACGATGTTATGGAACCTGGCGACACCATAAACGGTGGACTGCAGGACGGGGCTTTCGGAAAAGTCGAGAAACTCCTTCCACATTTGGAGAAGGCCCTGCCGAAGCTCGATTCCATTCTCTATAATGTCAATATGTTGTTGTCTGATCCATCGCTCAGTAACTCTCTTGACAATATCGAGAGGATGACGGCTGATCTCACGAAAGTGTCGAAGGACATGACAATGATCTCTGCATCACTGAACCATCAGCTTCCTCACATGCTTACCACAGCAGATGGTGTGCTTACCAATATCGACACCCTGACACAAACTCTCAATGCCATTGATTTTGTCACAACGATGGCCAAGGTGGATGCTACACTGCAGAATGTTCAAGCACTTACAGCAAAATTAAACAGCAAAGAGGGTACCGTGGGCAAGTTCTTGACAGATCCCAGTATCTACGACCATCTGAACTCTACATCGGCCCATCTCGACTCGCTGATTATCGACCTCAAGGCCCATCCAGGACGCTATGTTCATATCTCATTATTTGGGAAGAAACAGAAGTAATTTAAAAATTGTCTAAATAACACGAAGTGAGAGAAGTGCTTTGATAAGGTTCGGACTTTCCCTATAGAATATGGGTATTCGGAGTATTTTTGTATGATGTGTTGACTCGGTGTTGATGCTAAGTGGTTGATTCTTAAATGGTTTTATTTCTGCAAGAGACATTTTCGTCATGATAACCCGTGAAACACTATAAGTGCCCATAAGATAGTAAGTTACGAAAGAATGTACACACAACCGACGTTTTCTGACATTTGGTGGTTTGAAAAAAAATGCCGAACTTTGCACCACAATTAAAATCGACAAGCCTAAGTCTTGTAACAACAAAATTTAATAGAATAACGACATCGCCGAATGAATAATAGTCATCAGGCGCTCTGGGACGACTGCCTTCGTCTGATTAAGGCCAATGTGTCAGAGCAGCAGTTTAAAACGTGGTTTGCACCACTCGTCTTCGAGTCCTACTCCGAAGCCGAGAACGATCTCTTGGTGCAAGTTCCAAGTCCGTACATCTACGAGTACTTGGAGCAGTACTACGTGGGACTATTAAGTAAGGTTATCCTGCGCGTATTCGGTCCTAATGTCTCTCTTCGTTACAGGATTCTCACTGATAAGACCAATAACACCACAACGGATGTGGAGAGTGAAGGTCTTGGTCTCAATATCGAGGAGATGCCAGTTAGTGATCGTGCTAACCAAGGACCTTCAGTCCTCGATGCAGCCACTCCCCAGCAGTTGAATCCCCAGCTCGATCCCAAGAAGACGTTCCAGTCGTTTATCGAGGGCGACAGTAACAAGCTGCCACGTACCGTTGGTCTGTCTATCGCAGAGCATCCAGGCAAGTCAACTTTCAATCCCTTCTTCGTCTATGGCCCCTCTGGTTGTGGTAAGACACACCTTATTAATGCTATAGGTCTCCGTTGCAAAGAGACTTACCCACAGAAACGTGTGCTCTACGTCTCAGCCCGTCTGTTCCAAGTGCAGTTTACAGATGCCAGTCGTCAGAACACGGTCAACGATTTTATCAATTTCTACCAGACGATCGACATGCTGATTGTCGACGATGTTCAGGAGTGGGCTACTGCCGAGAAGACTGTTGCCACTTTCTTCCATATCTTCGACCATCTGTTCCGTCTTGGGAAGCAGATAATCCTGGCGAGCGATCGTCCTCCTGTCGATCTCAAGTGGTTGCAGGACCGTATGCTCACCCGTTTCTCCTGTGGACTGATTGCTGAGCTCGAGAAGCCTAACACCCAGTTGTGCATCGATATCCTCAATGCCAAGTGTCGTCGTGATGGTCTGAAGATTCCTGCAGATGTCATCCAGTTTATTGCTGACACAGCTAACGGTAGTGTGCGCGACTTGGAGGGTGTGGTTAACTCACTGATGGCCTATTCGATTGTCTATAACACGAATATCGATATGAAACTGGCCGAGCGCGTCATCAAGCGCGCCGTGAAGGTCGACAATCATCCTCTTACCATCGACGATATCCTCGAGAAGGTGTGCCATCACTACGGCATCAGCCAGCAGAGTGTGTTCAGCAAGAGCCGTAAGCGCAATTATGTACAGGTGCGCCAGATATCCATGTATCTCGCTTCTAAGTACACGCGTATGCCCGCAGGACGTATCGGACAGCTCATCGGTAACCGCGATCACTCTACTGTCATCCATTCCTGCAATATTATAGAGCAGCGACTGAAGGTTGATCAGGCCTTCCAGTCTGAGATCGCAAGCATAGAAAATTCCTTCAAGTTGAAGAAGAAATGATTCATCCCCGCTGACCAGCGGGGATGAATTGCTTTTATAATTTGGTGCTTATTCCCACAATCACCCATCGTCCAGGCTGTTCTACCAGACCATAGTCGTGGTAGCGCTTATCCGTCAGGTTCGTTGTTTCAGCATAGATCTTCCATTTGTTTTGTTGCCATGTCAGACGGGCATCGACCAGGGCATAGGGTTCGTAGTCGTGCACAACGCCGTCGAAGTCCGTATATTCTCCCACACGGTCCTGCCATCTGAAGTGAAGACCCAGCGTGAGTTGTTTTGTCAGTGGCAGATCAACTTTTGCCGTCAGTTTATGGCGTAAGTACTCCAGCGCATATTGCGATACGATATGCTCTTCCTGCTTCTTGTCTTGATGGATGTAACTATAGTTGATTGCGATTTGGGAATGAAGAATGAAGAGGGTTGTGCCAAGTTCGAGACCGAGACTGTTTATTTTTGTGTGGTTCACACTTTGCCAGACGGCCTCTGCTCCCTTCGACGTGTCCATAATCCAGTCGATCATGTTCTTGCCGTGATGGTACCAGAGGGCACATTGAAGATTGAAGATTCTTGCGTCCCGTTGGTAGCAAGCGTCCTTCGGCCGAGCGAAAGATTGAAAGTTGAGACCAGCCTCTAATGCCTGCATTTCCTCTGGCTTTAAGTGAGGATCGGCCTGGTAGCCCTGCAGTTTGTAGTACATCTCTGTAAACGACGGCATACGGAGCGATGTGTTGTACGAGGCGTGGAATTTCCAGTTGCTATTGGGACGATAGCTCAGGTCGACACCTGGGTAAACGGACATGTTCATGTTACTCCATGTGTTTTTGACCGCTACGAGTCCTGCCGACACTGTCAGATGTTCCAACAGCAGGTTGTGTTCCAGATAGCCGCTGATATTTGTACGGTTCACGCCCAGCGTATAGTCGCGATCCGTACCTTTGATATGGTGCGTCTGCGAAAGGGGCTCTCCCAGGTTCCCACTCACGAGATCCTCGTTTCTGATCTCTGCTCCGAAGGCTGTGCGTCCAGCAACCCAGTCGAAATAGCTGCCGAGGTTCATGCCATACACGTCTGTGCGGTTATAGTTGTATTTCATCTTCTCGGGCTGGTCACGATACCCCTCATAACGGTCTCTGTTCTGATTCCAATAGATGCTGGGCATCAGTCTCAGCTTGCCGCAATGGGTCTCTGCCTGAATGGCAGTGTAGATTTTCGTTGTGTGCTCGTATTGGTCGTCAGCCTGCCATTTCGGCGAGGCATAGAAGGTGCTGGAGCCCCAGCCTTTGTCTGCGATACCCAGGTGCCAGTTGAGGCTGACGTCGTCGTTCGTGTATTGTCCCTGGTAAAAAGCCTTGGAGCCGCTGAAGTCGGTGTTCAGTGTGCCTGCCTTCGAACGCGAGTATCCATCGCTGCGACTGTAGCCAGCACTGAGTTGATTGTTCCATTTCCTCTGTTTCAGGTTGGCACGGGCACTGACCTTTCCATAACCGTAGCTGCCGCCTTCCACCGTCACGTTGGCACTGGTCTCTGCGTCTGGTCTCGTTACGATATTAATCGCTCCCACGAGCGACGACGAACCGTAGATTCTTCCTGCAGGACCTTCGAGCACTTCGATGCGCACAATCTCACTCAGATCGATGGGCAGATCCATCGCGTTGTGGCCCGTCTGTGGGTCACAGATATTGATGCCGTTCAGCAACAGGATAATCTGTTCGGAGGTGCCGCCTCGTATCGAGATGTCCGTCTGGGCTCCAATGGGGCCTCGCTGACGCACATCCACACCAACGGCGTATTTCAGCAGGTCGTTAACACTTTGTACTGGTGCCTGCGCAATGTCACGACGATCCAGTACAGTTACCATTCTCGCAGCCTGACTTTTCGTCAGGGGCGCCCTCGAGCCTGTCACACTGACTTCCTCGAGCATCATCTCTCGCGCTGTCGTCATCGCTGCGGAATCTGTTACCACAGGATTGGTGGAAACACTTTCCGCCGAGGCGTATGTCAGTGTGGCTACGGACAGTACACTGCATACAACCTCACGCCCCAAACAGACAAAGAGCGAGTAGCCCTTGTTTCCGAATTGTCGGAACACCAGGACCTGGCGCTTCATGAAATTGGGTTTGTACATTTGTTTATTTATTCTTAAAATGCCTTGGATAATCCAAAACGACTGCAAAGGTACGACTTTTTTTCGTACCTTTGTCCCCAATTGTAAACTATTTAAAATAAAGAAACGGTTTTTTCTTTTCTTCTTCGAGGTTTTGATGACAGTTCCAGTCTTGTTGCAGTGTCTCATAAAGCATCCCTGGCAGGGCAAGCGCGTAGCTTACTTCGGCGTCTCCATCACCGATCCTCGCAACAGCGGGTTGAAGGTCTAGTATTGGGGCTTCCTCCACGACAGGTTGCAGATAGAACCTCTTGCCTATGGAGTGAGCGGACGCCAGTGGAACGATGTGGGCAGGCAACCTTTGGGCAACCCGTCATTGACCTGAATGCCCTGTGCGGCTTATATCCCTTGTTCGATGAGAATTGCCAGTTTTCATGTGATTATAAAACAATCCCCGCAGTCACGCTGCGGGGATTGTTTTTCAAATAAGAATGTTTCAACGGGATAGTTTATTAATAGAACCATGAGCGTGGAACTTCCTTTCTCTCTTTCATCCATTTGACGTCGGCATTGACGGCGATGATCTTTGGAGCCTCGCCAGCCTTCGGGAACGTGATGGTCAGCACTTTATCTGTGTTTTCACCTCTATCTTCCACAATCACGGATACATTATTTTGGCTGGGATTCCATCCGGTTACCTCAAACTTGTCAAGTATGGCGTCTTCTTGGATTTCACCATTCACTCCCGTATTCAGCATTTCCTCTTTATTGAATTTTGAGCTTTTTTTCCATGGCGTATTGCCAATGGTCAGCGTGAAATCGAGTGTACCGCCAACTGCGCGGACAATAGCCTGCTGTGGCAAATCCTTCTCTTTCTTTTCAGTCCATTCTGTGGCAGTCAGGTTAGGATAGACATAGGTGATTTCCTTACGGCTCGATACGTCTACTACAATATCGTTGAAGTCGAAGTCTCCGGTATCACCCAGGTCCTCTAACATATAGCGCTTTGTGACTGATTCTTCGATTACCTCTACACGCTTCGTGGGAGGAACGGGATTGCCGTAGACCATGAACACGAGGTCCTCGAAATCTTTGTCGCTACCGCTTGCGATGGCATCCTCACAACCAATGATGGTCACCGTGTTGCCTTCTGGAAGATTTTTGGGCTTGGTAGCGTCCTGTAGGTCAATCATCCAACTATCAAGAGAGGAAGAATAGTCAGGTTTATAATTCTTATTGTTTGGCTCATCCTGATATTTCTGGTAAACCTCATAACCTGTAAGAGAACCGTAGGTCTTCCATACTTTCAGATAGAAATACATGGCCTTTCCAGCACTGATGTTGTTAAAAGTATAGGTGGGGGCGAAAACTTCGAGCTCACCAAGCTCTCGTTTCATACCGTCCTTGCCAGTACCTGGTTCAGACCACTCGCTGGTTCCTGCTTTCCTGAATTTGAAATCATCACCACCTTTCGACCAAATACGCTGATCGTCAACAACACCATCTACATGCATCCACAGTTCCCAGTAATAAGAGGCACAGCCTTGGAAAATAGGAACGATGGTAAATGCGTTGCCCGTGGTCTGCATCGTGAAGGGCGTACCTTTGGAGTCGTTGTTTTTACCCTTAGGCAGATTATCCAAGACATATTGAATGACATCCTTGTCGATTAGCATAGTGCCTTTCGAACTACTAAAAGAATCAGAACTGCGGGTGAGGGCACGCGTTGAAGACGCAGTAGAGGGCAGACTGTAAGTCGGAATCGTGGTAGTGAAGTCCCATGTCTGATTAGGATCAATTTCTCCATACTTCTTGATGAACTTTGACTCATACATTTCTGTTTTCTCTTCTGTAACCTTCTGGCTTACAGCTTCTTTGTCATAAAGATCATGGTTGGAACACGATGTGAATGCAAGGCCCATGACAGCCATACATCCCATCAAAAAAGAACTCTTTACTTTCATCTTATGGTTCGAATTTAGTTTAAAATAATTACTAATACATCTGTTAGTTGGCTGCAAAATTACGAATAGTATAACAATAATTGGTAACGATTACTGTTAAATTATTGTAAAAACCTTCATATATTAACATAGTCAGTAGATTATTGAGACTCGGTCCTGACGTAATCCACAAAGGAATAGGGAAAGTCGTGGCGATTGTCTGTGGGATAATCCTCACGGCTGATCTCCTTCCAGTCATCGTAGGGTGGGAAGAAGGTGTCAGCCTTCTCTGGGGTGTCATTGATCTCCGTCAGACAGAGACGATCAGCCAGGGGGAGTGCCTGACGATAGACGCTGGCACCGCCGATGATATAGACATCCTCATCTTTGTCGCAATGGGCGAGGGCCTCTTCGAGCGAAGTATAGACATCACAGCCAGGGAATGCTTTCTGCGAGCGTGTCAGGACGATGTTACGACGATTGGGTAGGGCTCCCTTCGGCAGTGAGAGGAAGGTGTTACGCCCCATGATAATCGTATGGCCTGTGGTCAGTGTCTTGAAACGCTTCAGGTCGTTGGGCAACCAATAGATCAACTTGTTCTCATATCCGATGGCCCGATTCCGTGCCACTGCTGCTATTATACTAATCATGTCGATTTACGATTTACAGATTTACGATTTACTGATTGACGATTGATTACACAGAAACCTCCGCTTTAATATGTGGATGCGGATCGTAGCCAACGAGTTCGAAGTCCTCGTATTGGAAATCAAAGAGACTCTTCACATCGGGATTGAGTTTCATCTGAGGCAGGGGACGTGGCTCACGGGTAAGCTGAAGCTTGGCCTGTTCGATGTGGTTCAGGTAGAGGTGGGTGTCACCTGTGGTGTGGATGAAGTCGCCAGCCTTAAAACCAGTCACCTGTGCCATCATCTGCAATAACAAGGCGTAGCTGGCGATGTTGAAGGGTACCCCCAGGAAGGTGTCTGCTGAGCGCTGGTAAAGCTGAAGCGACAGACGATCGCCAGCCACATAGAACTGGAAGATCGTATGACAAGGGGGCAATGCCATCTTGTTCACTTCTGCCACATTCCATGCTGAGACTATCATTCGACGTGAATTGGGATTGTTCTTCAACTGATCCAGAACATATTGTATCTGATCGATGGTACCGCCATCGTAATCGGGCCATGAACGCCACTGGTGACCATAGACGGGTCCCAGTTCTCCATTCTCATCAGCCCACTCGTTCCAGATTCTGACGCCATGCTCCTGCAGGTACTTCACGTTGGTATCACCTTTCAGGAACCAGAGCAGTTCGTAGATGATACTCTTCAGATGAAGTTTCTTCGTGGTGAGCAGGGGGAAACCGTCATCGAGATTATAGCGTGACTGCGTACCGAAAATGCTGATGGTACCCGTACCTGTACGGTCACCTTTCTCAGTACCTTCAGTAAGGATACGGTTGAGGATGTCTAAATACTGTTTCATCTTATTATTTGACTATTTGACTATTTACTATTTGACTATTTGAATTTCCTCCGAGGGAAGATGCGTGGTCTTGATGCGCCAGTTCTTGGGGTAGAGGTTATTGGCGCGATTACCGATATTCTTGACAGGCCCCAGTGTGATACCACGATACGTGACGTTGACGATGCCACGAGGGGTGTCAGCAGGAAGAATAAGTGCCTCGCCACGCAGGTATTTCAGTGCCTCTGGGTAGGATAATTCTACGTGGCATGTGGCTTGTGGAATGTCGAGAGAGATGACTTTCAGTCCCTGAATCTTTTGTGGATGCTTCTGCCGCTGAACATTTCTCACTCCACTTTTCTTGAAGACCGCCATAAACAAGCCCTCACTTTGCGTCATGCCTGGGATAAACCGATAGACGGGAGCATCAAACCCTTGGAGGAGGGAGCCTGTAATGTTCCAAGCAGGGTCTGTGGGGATTTCGAGCACCTCTGCATCGTAGGTCTCCATGATCCAACGCACATTCTCCTCGTTCTCTTTCGTATTAAAGGTACACGTACTATATATAAGGATGCCACCAGGTGCCAGACACTCCCAGGCATCGGCAACAATCTCACGCTGCAGACGCCAGCACTTCTCGACATTCTGCAGACTCCATTCACTGATGGTGGCAGGATCGCGACGGAACATGCCTTCACCTGAGCAGGGCACATCACAGAGAATGAGGTCGAAGGTGGTTTTCGCCTTGCAGAAATCACGCGGATAGTTGTTGGTGACGATGCAGTCGGGCCAACCCCATTTCGTGATATTTTCCAAGAGAATCTGTGCGCGCGTGGGGATGGGCTCGTTACTGACGAGTTGGCTCCCCTCTGGCAGGACCGTGCGCAAGGCCGTTGATTTCCCTCCTGGAGCAGCACACATATCAAGGGCTTCGATGTGGCCAGTGGGAAAACATGAAGGCAAAAGAGAGCGCACAGCATGTGTGACGAACATCGAGGCCGCTTCCTGAACATAGTAACATCCAGCGTGAAAGAGTGGATCGAACGTAAACTGTGGCCGATCCTCGAGGTAACAACCTTCTTCGCACCAAGGTACTGGCGTAACAGAGGTTATAACAGAGGGACGGTTCTTGCGTCCCTCTGGTAGCAAGCGAGCAAAGCTCGAGCGCTTTTGTGATCTCGGATTGATACGTATACTCGTGGGAGCCTCTTCATCGAAGGCTCCCAAGAAGCGGTCCAGGCGCTCTTCGCCCATCACCAGCTTCGTTTCCCTGATAAATTCCTCGGGTAAATTCACCTGTTCGTCGAATTTGCGTACAAAATTAAAAAAAATATGGGAAAAACGAGTATCTTTGCAACTAATTTATGATTTGTTACGTCAAAAAGGTGTAGAAATTAAAATTCAAAGAGATATGAAACAGTTTTTAATCGCAATCGCAATGGTGCTCACGCTTAGCATGAATGCCGAAGCAGTAGCACAGAACCACCGCCATACGCCACGTGCGGAGCAGGTGGATTCTACACAAAACAATCATGACGCAATCGAGGCCTTTTCTGACACCACAGGCGTAGCTTCAAGTAACGACAGTACCGATTATGTAAGCCGCCGCCGCGTCTACGTCGACACCGACGAGGATGTAAATGGTATCTTCCATGAGGTATTCGGCGAGGTTGGCCGCGATGCCATCGGATGGATGATCTTTGCTTTGGTCCTGATTTTCATCATGTTCGTTCTCGCACCCGTATTGATTATCATCGCTGTATTCTATTTCGTCAACAAGAACCGTAAGGAACGCATCAAACTGGCCCAGATGGCTATGGAGAAGGGACAGCCGATACCCGACGAACTGTTGAAGGATCGTGTCGCACAGATCGATGACGATGAGTATCAGAAGGGTCTGCGACAGATGTTCACAGGCATCGGACTGGCCATCTTCCTCGGCATTGTCGCTGGTAAGGTCGGATTTGGCATAGGTGCTCTCGTCTTCTTCATCGGACTCGGCAAGTGGTTTATCTCCCGCCAGTCGAGGAACATGGGAAACGACTCTCAGGGAAATCAATCATCAAGCAACATCAACAACAACGTTAATAATACAGAGTTATGACAAAAAGATTGGAACGCTCTAATGACAGAGTATGGGCAGGGGTTTGCGGCGGCATCGCCGAGTATCTGGATTTCGACCCCGTTTTGGTAAGAATCGCATACGCTTTCCTGACGCTCTTCACATGTTTCAGTGGACTGATATTCTACTTCGTGCTGTGGATCGTCATGCCAGAGAAGAAATTGATGTAGTTCTCAGTTTATAGTTTAAAGTGGCGGAGCTCAGCGATATATCCCTCGTGACGCAGGTGGCGGTATTCCGAAACAAGAAGGCCTTTGACCAGCTTGTCAGGAAATATCAGTCGCCTGTACGTCGATTCTTCCTGAATCAGACACTGGGAGACGAGCAGCTGAGCGACGATTTGGCACAGGAGACGTTCATCAAGGCCTACGTGAACATCGCGAAGTTTCGCGCAATGTCGAGCTTCTCTACATGGCTCATGCGAATTGCCTACAACGTGTTCTACGATGAAGTGAGGTCGAGGAAGCAGACAGAGGATGTGGATACCTCTGTAGGCGTAGCTCGTCAGACGGTCTCATCCAACGAGACATTGAAGATGGATATCTACGCAGCGCTGGCACTGTTGAAACCTGATGAACGCATGTGCATCACCCTGCAACTCATCGACGGCTATCCCATTGACCAGATCAGTAAGATCACAGGGATTGCTGACAACACGGTGAAGTCGCACTTGAGACGAGGCAAAGAGAAAATGGCAAACTATTTAAAACAGAATGGCTATGACCGATAGAGACGATATCATGTTAGAGAACTTCTTCAAGCAGGCTGCCCAGCAGCAGATTGAAGATGATGGTTTTACAGAGCGGGTGATGCAGAGCCTGCCTGAAAGGAAGCTGTTGACTGCACACCGTCTGTCGCAGTTGTGGACCCTGTTCTGTGTCGTAGTGGGCGTAGCGTTGTTCTTCGCCTTCGGAGGTTTGCAGGTATTGCGAGGCTTGTTCGTTGGAGGCCTGCGTATGATGTTAGGCTGGATTGAGGTTTTCATGGCAACGGCTTCTACAGCCGAGATCCCCATCAATCTGTGGGCGGTTGTGTTGCTGTTGGCCTTTGTATTAATTTACCTTCCTTATCGAATAGGCCATAAGTTGTCCGCAGTACTCTGAACTCCGTGCGCCTGTTCAGTTGGTGACACAGTTCCTGCTGTTCCTCAGGGAGCGTGGTGATAAAGGCTTCTGACAGTACATCACCCTCCTTGAGGAACTCATATTTTTCTGCTACCTTCCGTTTGATATGCTTGGGCCTGCCCTCACCATATCCCTTCGGTGTGAGACGGTCTGCGGCGATGCCGTGCTCAATCAGATAGTTGACCACACTTTCAGCACGTTGTTGCGACAGCCGTTCGTTATACTGGTCTGAACCGCGACTGTCAGTATGGGCTGAGAGTTCGATGGTGATGTTGGGATTTTCGTTCAGCAGTCTGACGAGTTCGTCAAGGGCTGTGGCTGATTCCGGACGTAAGGTGGCTTTGTTGAAGTCGTAGAAGATGTTCTCGATGAGAACGGGGGCTGAGATATTGGCAAGTGGGAACTGCAACGTATGCTCCTCCGACTTCGTGACCGCCTCCACGTGCAGTTCCTCCTGATGGTTCAGGAATCCCTTACAGGTGCCGAGGAAGACGTAATCGACACCAGGCTTCACCTCCTGTGTAAACGAGCCGTCGCCACGCACGCTGAGTTTCAGGTTCGTTCCGTCGTTGCCCACCATATAGACTTGTGCTGCGGTGAGCTCATAGCCGTCCTGCTCGTAAACCCATCCTTTGACGGTCTGGATGATCTCTGGATTATAGAAGCTGTAGATATGGTCGTTACCTCGGCTGTCACCCCGATTCGAACAGAAGAATCCCTGATTGCGCGTACCCTCGAAGGTCATGCCGAAGTCGTCGCCCTGTGAGTTCATCGGTGCCCCAAGATGGATGAGCGATTTGCCCTTGGCGATGAAGATGTCCAGACCTCCCAGTCCAGGATGTCCGTTGCTCGAGAAATAGAGATCGCCATTAGGTCTGAACGTGGGGAACATCTCGTCGCCAGCGGTATTCACGGGTTCCCCCAGATTCTCGACGGCACCAGGCTCACCATGACTCAGCAGACGACAGCGCCAGATATCGAGTCCTCCCATCCCACCAGGCATATCGCTGACGAAGTAGAGCCATTCGCCATCTGGACTGACAGCGGGGTGGGCATAGCTGTATAAGGTGTCGTTTGCGATGACGAGCTCCTTGGGTTTGCCCCAGGCGGCATCAGTACGATAGGAGACGACGATGGTCGCATAGCGGGGATAATTGGCATCGGTCTTGCATTGTGTCAGATACATCGTCTTCCCGTCAGGCGAGAAGCAGCAGGCACCTTCGTCATAGCTGCTGTTCAGTTCCGAGTCGATGCTCTGGGGCTTGCCCCACTTCCCCTTGTCGTCTTTCTGCGACATGAAGATATCAGCTGCCTTCGCCCCCGTGATACCACTGTATTCATCGCCTTGAGCCTGGTTGCGGGTGGAGGTAAAGTAGAGCTGGTTGTTCTCCTCACCTCCCAACATGGGGGAATAGTCATCACGCCTCGAGTTGAAGATGTCCATCCGCTTCACGGTATAGGCAGAACCCTCCTTCCGCCACTGGTTAGCCATCCTCGCCGACTTCAGACCGTTCTCTGCCAGTTGTAAGGCTGAATCCACCTTAGAACCGTAAGCCGAGAACCGCAAGCTGTCAATGGCTGTCTGGAATTGCTTCTCTGCCTCCTTATAGTTACCGTTCTTCATGTGGAGCTGACCCAGATAGAGGTAGGTCAGCGAGTCGGCCTGTTTATAGCGGACCACGTTGTTATAGGCTGCAATGGCCTTGTTGGTCAGGTTGATGCGACGATAACAGTCTGCGAGCTTCCTGGCACGCTCACCACGCAGTTTCCGTTCTTTCGACGGGGTCTGCGTGTAGGCCTTACGGTATTGCTCCGCAGCGTCATAGTATTCTCCGACGGCATAGAACTTGTCGCCTTTCTTGATGGCCTGATCTGCTCCGCAACTGACGAGCAGCACGGCGCAGACGAGTGTATAGAGTATGATGGAGAATCTTCGCATACCATTATAAATAACGATATAGCGCTCGATTTATTATTTCTTGGGCGACTTAAGTTTTTTCAGCTCTGCATCGCTCAATACGGTCACACGACGGTTGCTGGGGTCACTCATCACCTCCTGCACGATGGTAGCCACCTGTGCTTTCAGCTCGTCGATAAACTGTTTGGCATCGTATTTCTGATGCTCGATGTCGCGCAGCTTCTTCTCCCAGATTCCTGTCAGCTCACAGCTCTTCAGCAGTTCCTCACGAATCAGGTCTATCAGTTCGATGCCAGTAGGCGTGGCGATGAGTCGCTTGCGGTCTCGCTTGATGTAATGGCGCTTGAAGAGGGTCTCAATGATACCGGCTCTTGAGGAAGGACGTCCGATGCCGTTCTCCTTCATGGCAGCACGGAGGGTCTCGTCCTCTACGAACTTACCTGCCGTCTCCATGGCCCGCAACAGTGAGGCCTCATTATAATATGGTGGAGGTGTGGTCCATTTCTCCGTGAGTGTAGGCTTGTGGTCACCAGACTCGCCTTTCACGAAAGTTGGAAGTGTTGTTTCAGGGGTTAGTGGTGAGGGGTTGGAGGTTAGAGATGTGTTCTGCGGCTCCTCTTCCTCTTCCTTTTTATTGTCCTGAACCACGCGCCAGCCTGGATCCAGGATCTCCTTACCCGTCACCTTAAACTCCACTACTTCTTCTTCTGTCTTAGAGTTTTCTCTAACCGCTAACCCCTCACCACTAACCACTGACGATCCTCTAACCTCTCCAATAACCGTCGTCGTCGAGAATTTGCAGTCAGGCAGGAAGACGGCGATGAATCTCCTTGCCACGAGGTCGAAAACCTTCTGCTCTGCATCGCTGAGGTTCTGGGGGATGACGCCCGTAGGGATGATGGCATGGTGGTCAGTCACCTTCGAGGTGTCGAAGACGCGTTTGGTCTTCTTCAGCGGTTTGCCACCGATGGGCTTGATCAGCTCCGCATAGGGTGCCACGCCACCGAATTTCGTCTGATACAGTCCGTTGAGCGTCTGCGGACATTTTGGGTAGATATCGTCCGAGAGGTATTGCGTGTCCACACGGGGATAGGTGGTGAATTTCTTCTCATAGAGACTCTGTATCAGGTTCAGCGTCATTTCCGCCGAGTAGGCGAACTTGCGGTTGCAGTCCACCTGTAGCGAGGTGAGGTCGTAGAGCTGTGGCGGCTGTTCCTTGCCTTCCTTCTTCTCCACCTTCGTGACGGTGAAGGGCTTTCCCTCGATGGTGGCAAAGGCCTTTTCGCCTTCTTCCTTCGAAGTGAACTTCCCCTTCGTGGCTGTAAAGGTGGTATCACGATACACCGTTGCCAGTACCCAATAGGGCTCAGGCTTGAAGTTCTCGATCTCCTTCTGACGGTTCACGATGAGTGCGAGGGTAGGGGTCTGAACTCGTCCGATGGAGAGCACCTGACGGTTCTGGCCGTATTTCAGCGTATAGAGACGTGTGGCGTTCATGCCTAATAGCCAGTCGCCGATAGCACGCGAGAGACCTGCCAGATAGAGGGGTTGGTAGTCAGCCTGGTCCTTCAGGTTCGCAAAGCCCTCACGGATGGCCTCGTCAGTCATCGACGAGATCCAGAGACGCTTCACAGGACAGGTGGCCTGCGCCTTCTGCATCACCCATCGCTGGATGAGCTCACCCTCCTGACCAGCGTCACCACAGTTCACGATACCGTCAGCCGCCTGCATCAGCCGCTCGATGGTGGCAAACTGTTTCTTGATACCACTGTCCTCAATGAGCTTGATGCCAAATCGCTGGGGCACCATCGGCAGCTGTGTCAGTGCCCACGGTTTCCAGGCCGGGGTGTAGTCACCAGGCTCCTTGAGTGTACACAAGTGGCCGAACGTCCAGGTCACCTGATAACCATTTCCTTCCATATACCCATCGTGCGAGGCTGTAGCACCGATAATCCGGGCGATGTCCCTTGCCACACTGGGTTTCTCTGCAATACATACTATCATAACGGGGGGACAAAGTTACGCTATTTCCCTGAAACAACCAAGGAAATAGGGCAGAAAAGTGCAAAAACTCATATCCTGAGGGTGAGGATGAAGCTCGCACCTTCGCGATAAAGCGGGTCGAGAATGAGGTTGCCGCCAAGTATCGTTGCCGTGCGTTTGGACAATGGCAGGCCCAGTCCGACACCCTCTGTGAAGTCGTCGATCTTCGCGAACTTGGCGAAGATCTGCTGACGGTTAGCCTGTGGAATGCCGATACCCGTGTCGCTGACCTTGATGTTGACGGTGTGTGCGTTTGGTCGGCTGCATGCCAGTGTGATGGAACCTTGCTGCGTGAATTTGTTGGCATTGTCGAGCAGTTCCATGAGGATGCTCTTCACCTTCTCCTGATCGGAATAGAGGTTGAGGTCATCGGGCAGGGTGGTCTCGAAACAGAGTTTTACCATGTGCGGACTGGTCAGTCTGAACGAACTGATGATTTCACGGCAGAGGGCGTTGCAGCTGAAACTGGTCTTCTTCGTCTCCACCTCGTTCTCATTGATCGAGGCAGCCACAAGCATTCTCGAGATACGGACAAGCTTCCTGGAGTTATCCTGCATCATATAGATGATGTTGCTGGTCTCGTCGTCAGGCAGTTCGTGGAAGTTCTCATTCAGCACCTGGGCAAATCCGCCGATGATGTTCAGCGGTGTACGTATCTGGTGCATCATATCCTTCAGGAAGGCCGTCTTCTTGTTGTCTGCGATGATGGCCTGTTCGTTGGCCTGCTTCAGTTCCTGGTTGCGCTGCTCCATCTGTGTGTTCATCAGTTGGATATTGTTCATATAAGTCTTCAGCGACTGCTGCATATCCACGAAGCTGTTCTGCAACTGTCCGATGGTGTCAGTACGTTTCGTTCGCGGCAGCAGATTGTCCATCCTTCCTTCCGCTATGTCGTGGGATTGCTGTGCGAGCAGACTCAGCGGACTGATGCCACCCCTGACAGCCAGATAACAGACGAACAGGATGAAGAGCAGGCCGATGATGATGGTACCCCATACGGTGTAGAGCAGTTTGTAATAGCCGTAGAACACATCGCTTTCAGGACAGACGATGGCCATGCTCCAGCCTGCGTTTCCGATGGGTCGGTAGAATATGAATGCGCTCTGCCCGTCGACCACGATCCGTCTCATCCCACTATTGCCCGCAATCATCTCCTTACCCAGACTGACCACCTCGTCCCTGGATCTTGGGTCAGGATCTGAGAAAATGCTCTGATGGATGAGTTTCGTCGTATCGGGATGAACGAGGTATTTGCCGTCAGTGCCGATCATGATGCTCGAAGAGTTGGGGTAGGGTGCCACTGCCGTTACGGCTTGCGAGAGCCATTTCTGCTGCAGGTCTATGGCCACCACGCCGATGAAATCCCCGTTGTAGTCGTATACGGGGCGGCAGTACGAGGTGATGATCTCCTGTTTGTAGTCGGCCTTCGGATTGGTGTTGAGGAATGGGTCACTCCAGTAGCCTTGCTGCAGCTCCTTGGGTTTCTGATACCAGTCGATATTGAAATAGTTGAACTCGTCGCTGCCGTATTGTGCGGTACTGATCGAGTCAGCGTCTCTCACCGAGTAGATCGAGAAGTATTTCCCATAGCGCTTGAAATAGTAGGGCTCCATGGAGATCGAGCAACTGTAGAAGTGCTCGTTGTTCTCCAGTATCTTCCGCGTGTCCGAGATGATCGAGTCGGGGTTGGTCTGGCTGGCGATGTACCATCCCATGTCGTCAGTCGTAGTCTCCACCTCGCCCATGATGTCGTTGATGCGCAGCGCCGTGTTGTCCAGTATCTGCGTCGCCCTTTTGATTGCTTCCTGCTGGATATAATCCTTCGTCAGGTAGAACAGGCAACTGGCGGAAATGGTGAAGATGACCGCCACAATCAGCACGATCGAGAGTCCCAGTTTGACGGAAAGCCGTCTGGTTATCAGTGAGGGTATTCTTCTCATAGGCCAGTGCTGTTAGGTTGGTTCTCACGCACAGGCTTCTTGTCCTGCGATGTCAGCAGCATCTGCTCGATCAGTGAGGTCACCGCATCACTGTTGTAGATGATCAGCGCCTGTAGCGTTTTCATCTCTTCTCTCGAGAAGCTGTGGTAGTTCTTGCAGAGTTGGTCTGTCGCAGCACCGATGGCATTCACTGGCTGCATGAACTTCTCTGTGGTCTGACTCAGGAAGGCCGACTTGGTGCGCTCGTCTTCCTGTCCGCGTTCGTAGGCCGCATTCAGTTCCTCATTCTGCTTTTTCAGCATCGTGCTCTTCTGGTTGATCTCACCGATCCGTTCTTTCAGCGCCTGCTGCATCTTCGCGAAACTCTGTTGCAGCTCCCCGATCTCGTCATTCCTGCCCTTGTCGGGTACGAATTCGTCAAACTGGTTCTGCGAGATGCGTATGACGGTTTCCGATAGCTGGTCCAGCGATTTCAGGTTCCTGTCGATCAGTCTTCTGCAGCCGAAGAGCAGTAACAGCAGCACGATCACGGTCACGATGATGGCAATGGCCATCAGATAGTAGAAGCCAGCCAGTAACTCTCGGTCAGGACAGATGAGTACGATGCCCCATTGCTTGTTTCTCAGCGGCCTGTAGAACTCATGGACGTCCGCCCCATTGAACTGTATCTCCTTGTATCCGCTCTCGTCGAGTATGTACTGTCCGCCCTTCCCTTGCAGGAAGCAGTGTGAGTAGGGGATGGTCTTGGCGATGTCCTTCGTGAAGTCCTCCCAGTCGATATGGATATCGATGGTCAGCATCATGGCCGGATCTCCACGCCTGTTGAAGATTGGCAGCTGATACGACATCTTCATCCGCTTCAGTGCGACGCTGTCGGCCTGGCTGTCGAGTGATGCCTCATGCCAGCTGCCCGTGTTCCTCAGCGCCGTTCCCTCTACGGATGTCACGTAGCAGCTGTCAATCCTGGGACTCGATTCTGTCATATTCCTGCACAAGGCCGCAATCGAGTCGGGAGTCGCCAGGTGCTCTACAATCATCCATCTCGTTGTGATAGCCGTCATCTCCGTTTGCAGCAGCTCGTGATCCACCTGCAAGGCCGTGCTCTCAAGAATCTGCATGATCCTTTCCTGCGATTCAGTCTTGGTCACGGAAAGGGTGAAACGGAGCAACAGAGCCAGTGCAGCCACGAAGATGGCTGTCACCAACCCTGTTACCAATAGTGTCAGTCGGGCTGAAAACGAACGACGGATGTCTTGTAGGATCATCTCAGTGATGCTTTCGCCTGCTCCAGAGCCTCGATCACCCTGTCACACCATGCGTCGAACTCAGGATCCTCAATTTGTAATTCCGGATGAGCCAGGATATGCTCCACGCAGCGGCGCACACCCTCGTCGAAACGGGTCGTGGCCTTGAATCCTGGTACGGCACGTTTCAGCTTCGTACAGTCGAAGACCACGGTGACGGCCTTGTCGCCAATCAGGTTGCCCAGCAGGTCGTACTCCTTCGGCGAGGTCGCAGCCAGGAAGTCCGAGCTGACATAGTAAGGCTTGAATTCCACGCCCAGGGCATTGGCCACGCACTGGTACACCTGATTCCACGTCAGCTGTTCGTCGCTCATGATCTGGAAAGGCTCACCGATGGCCTTGGGGTTACCCAGCAGTCCGATGAATCCACGGGCGAAGTCCTCGTTCCAGGTCAGCGTCCACAGCGAACTGCCGTCACCCTGCACCAGCACCTGCTTGCCCTCCATCATACGCTTCAGCACCTGCCAGCTGCCCTTGGGACCATGTACGCTGACGGGCACGCCACGCTCACAATACGTGTGGCTGGGACGTACGATGGTGGCAGGGAATCCGTTCTCGCGATACTCCTTCATCAGCAGCGCCTCACAGGCAATCTTGTCCCTCGAGTACTGCCAGTAGGGGTTCGCCAGTGTCGTGCCCTCCGTGATGATATGGCTACGGGCTGGCTTGTTATAGGCCGAGGCCGAGCTGATATACACATACTGGCGCGTGCGACCACGGAAGAGTCTGATGTCACGCTCCACCTGCGAGGGCAGGAATCCGATAAACTCACACACGGCATCAAACATTGTGTCGCCTATCTGGCGCAGCACTTCCGGCTCGTCGTTGATGTCGCAGATCACTTGCTTCACATTCTCAGGCACCTCGTCTTTACGATTGCCACGGTTCAACAGCCACAGGTCATGACCCTCAGCTGCCAACTGTCGTGTGATGGCACTGCTGATTGTGCCAGTTCCACCAATTAAAAGGATTCTCATGTTCGGTCTATTTGAGTTTGTGGGGGCAAATATACAACTTTTTTTTGATTTATGCAACAAAATGACAAAATTTAATAACTATCAAACAAGGATATTTTGCGCCCATTAACGACAGATTTCAGCCTCATGATAACGATCTGTCGCAATCTCCCCTTTTTGTCGCAACAAGTTCGTTCAAAAGTCAGCAAAAATGTTGCAAATCCCCGAAAGTCGCCATATCTTTGCATCGTCGAAAGGAGATAAACGACAAATACAACAATATTATAAACATAAAAAAAAGTAAAGTTATGACAACAAAAAATTTCAATGCAAAGAAGATGCTCATGAGCACACTTGCAGCAGTAGTTTTCTCATTCGTGTTCACCACCAGTGCAAATGCAAATCCTAAGGGCGAAA
>JAEEGJ010007146.1_pt1 | contig 32448 bp, 31 predicted proteins | sample 8958761 | NCBI WGS metagenome assembly JAEEGJ01 (sample SAMN16246546, study PRJNA631951) | gut metagenome | biome: gut microbiome; feature: rumen; material: RS-attached | host: Bos | place: Iran: Karaj | collected 2018-10
CATCCATTGTCAGGCCATTAAACTTAAAATCTCTTTCCTGTGAAAAGTCATAATCCAAGGTTTCCCGCAAATCTATCGCTCCGCCATAAGAAACAGTATCTCCATCCAATACCCATTCCTTCTTGGTAATGTTATAATCACATATTTTTCCTGCATGGGAATAAATGCCATGTAAGGATGACATACTATTATCTCTTCCGTAAACATACAATCAGGATCTTTTAAACTTTGATCATTTTTAATGTTCTCCAAATTGCATTCTACTGTCTTATTGTAGTACGCTAACGCTTTTGCTTTATTCATAAACTCTTAGCACTTTCAGAAACTCTTCTTCGCTTTCTTTTATCTGTTCTACAAATTCCGAATAGCCACATACATCATGAGGTATTTTTAATCCATGCTTCACCAAACAAACATCATCTCTTGCCACAACATTATCTTCAAAAGAAGAGCCACTATTTAGCCATAGCATTTTATCTTCTAGGTCTGTTGACTCTGGATAAAAATAAAAAGCTTTTTTTGCATCAAACCTAAACATATAAGCTAAAACCTGCAGATAATCATGATTAGCAATATTGCTTATAGGCTTGTATTTTGCATCCCCTATGATTGGATTATCCGCATCTTTTCCTATAAAATCAGGATAGATAAGACCTGTTTTTCCACTAAAGAGCCACTGCTTATCCTTTCCGGCTTTATTCATTGGATGATAAAAGTAACCATCAACAAGAGTATTTATATACTCTTCCCACAGCCATGCTCCATCAAACAGGATTCCATATACTTTACGTTTACCATATCCCATTTGTTGTTTTTCATTTTGTAATATCAGTATGCACAATCTCTGAAGATCTCTATACTCATGATAATAGGCATGCCTGATCGTATTCTTCTTGTTATCTTCAATTATCTTTCTTCTGTCGCTCGGAGTATAATCCGGCGTAGAATCTACAACAAGCTTAACCTCGTCTTTTGCGCTATTTAAAAGCCTTCCACCATAAGGTTTTGCCTTTATGTACTCTATAGTATGCCTGACAAGCTCCATCAGATAATTGTCATAGGAATACTCACGCTGACTATATGCTATATTCCCTATAAATGGTGTGTTTTTCCGTATATGTCTTGCTAAGTCTATTGTTCCTCGGACATTACTATCGTTATACTGCTTTCTGATGTATGTCTTAAAGGCACCTTTTCGTGCAGCTTTTCTCAAATAATGAGGGAATAGAAAAACCAACAGATTAAACAACGCATTATCCTGATTGGCATCTGCCTCAAGGTCAATCACATTAGGAAAATCCATTACCTTATCCAACAGGTATTGGAAAAGATAATCCTCTCCATGGCTGAATCTGGATTCTATTATAAGTCGCTGATTTCCAGCTCCCAGAAAACCCATCACATTGCCGGATGCATACATATCGTTATAGCTCTGGAGCACCATCTGATTTCTTGAAATATCATCTGCATCTTTTAAAATCTCTGGAAAAACAAAAATGCCATCCTTCTCCAATTGCTCAAATGTCTTATCAGCAATTACCGCTGTGATATTTTGCACATCATAGAAGTCCGTCTTAAGTTTTAGCTGATTATCCTTAATCTTGAGTGGATTCATCTACTTCACCTTTATTTGGCTCCCCATAACCATATGCCTTAGCAAACTTTTTCATGATACCCGATTCATCATAAAGCCCTCGAACATAATCCTGTAATAGTGGCTTAAGGTAATCAGTCCACAATTCGTCAAATCCAAGGTGCCTTAACTTAAGAAAATATGATGCACCTATCTGATAATTCTCATTTAAGTCTTCAACTTCCAATATCGCTGCATTCAGACTATCCATGCGTTTTACAGCTTCATTTTTAAGCTCTTCATTTTCCAATGATTCCAGCATATCCTGAGTATTTTCTGCTTTTATCTCGACAAACCTGAAACGTCTGCGCATAGCAAAATCAAAGGTATCAACCGATCTATCTATATCATTCATTGTGCCAATAATATAGACATTTTCCGGAATGTAGAATTTTTCATCGGGATTTGCATGCATGTTAGAATACTGAGTTGCAACCATACCCTCTTTACCTCTATAGCCCGGATCTATAGAAAAGAACAGTTCTCCCAATATCTTTGAGATTTCACCACGGTTAATTTCATCAATAATGAAAATATATTTTTTTAATTCCTCCGGTGCTGTATTAGTCTTGGCAACACTGTTCTCAGTCTCTTTTATAGCCTTATAAATCGCAAAATCATATGAATATCCCTGGGTTGCAAACTGCTTACCAAAGAAATTAGTTATATCAGTTATCTTTTCAAAAGTAGCTCCTGATTCAAGCATCCTCTGTACTTCTTCGATATTCAGGCTCAGTTTATCAACATTGTCATTGCCTGGAATAGAAATAAAAATATGCTTATCATCTACATTTGTAATAGTAAAAGCACTTCCTTTAATAGTTTTAAACTGATCAACACCAAACTCTATATTAGAAAAGAAATTGGTCATAACAGCTTTTGCTGATACTTCCTGATCTCTCAATTCCTTTGACTTCTGAGAATCTTCAAAGTTCTTTCTGGCTTTATCAACAAACTTTTTGAAAATACCATCCTGTAGTTCAAAGCCCATGCTTCCATCGTCATTCATCTTAGGACGGAGACCTTCAACAAAATCGGAATAGTCATAGCTTGGATGGAACTGGACAAACTCTACCTGTTGTCTTTGCTCGTCTGTAAGATCACCATACTTATCCGTATATCCGTTACTGATAATATCTGCAGCTATTGACTTAGCCAAATATGACTTTCCTGTTCCAGGTGCACCCCTAAATATGATATTTTTAGATTCAAGCAATACCTTTGAATAGGGATTATTACTCTGCTCAGTTGTCTTAGTTACATCTTCAGTAACGACCTGTTCAGTCTTGTTCTGGTTTAACTCCTGCTCAGTTTTGTCCCTGTAAACCAAAACAAATTTGTCACCAGGATTTCCAAAACGCTTTAAGCACTCCTTCACAAATACAAGTGTAGAAAAAACATTCCAAGAGTAGATTACAAATTGAGGGCCATTATCTCTCTTATACACAGATAGCTCCATTGAGTTTTTATACTTTTTGAACTCTGCCTCTGTGGAAAAGATTCCCCTGATAACTTCTCTATCAGGAGAGTATTGGCACACTGGAAAGTTCTTTTTATCTTCATCAGAAAGTGAGGAGATCTCCTTCTCAAATACCTGAAGCGCAAGTCTTGGCAATGTCTGATTTGAGATCTTCAGCTCACCTTTGTTCCTATTTCTGCGAATAGTCTCAGAACCATTTTTGACAAAATAGGCGTCAATAGGCTTATAGTTATCACCTGCATCGAGATAATCTATCGTAAATCTGTCATCTGTGGATACCACGGAATCAGCTGTAACTGTAATCTCATATTTTTCCTGCTTCACTTCTATTGTATACCCTCTACTTTCAAAAAATGATTTTGCCTCAACGGCATTGTATCCTTGCGTGCTAATCTCTTCACCATTAGCAAAATGATTTGCTACTCCTACTACATACTTAGGTGGATACTTCTTTCCATCAACTACTAACTCATAAACAGTGCTCTCATTATGCCAGGGCACACCATGTTCATCTATATATTTCAATGCATCTACAATGCTTTGTTCTGTAAGTTTTGGAATAGCCATAATACCCCCATTTCTAAAATCTGTTATTGACACGAATTATCACTCAGCAATAATTTCATTTACTACCTTGTCCGTTTCTTTGTCCATACCTCAACAAAAAAAATCATCTATCTTCTCAACTGAATCCAAAATCTCTGTTTCATCAACACCAACGTTTCTTGCAATCTCTGCTGACGCCTTAAGCCGCTCGGATATATCCAGGCTAAATGCATTTTCAAGTAACTCATCAAAAACTTTGCTTCTTTCTTGAATCTCATCCCTATATTTATCAAGCTTAGCTTCAAGCTCAGCATCAACTGTGGCTTGATATTCAATATACTGATTCAGAATCTCTGACTCACGTTTGTACAGTGAATATCGGCCATATTCAAAGGCAAGCATAGCCACACTCTGATTAAACTGTGCCAGATCTTCTCCAAGAAGAATCGCACTATACGATGTAATAAGCTTTATCATTGCTTCCAACAACAGCCACAGACACTTCTCGGTGTAATCCACTTCGGATATAATTCCTTTGCTTACATCCTTAGACAGCTTCCTAACCTCTTTAGCTATCCGGCTTATGGCTTCACACTTCTCTTTTGAAATCCCGTTTTTATCAAGCAATTTCACAGAAATATCAACGTAATCAGCATAAGCCTCAAAGACCTCGACACTATATTGCTGACCATCAGGAAGAATCGCAAAATCTGAGATCTTACTCGCAATATCAATCCAATCTTGTTTATCGAACTCCTTAATATTTTTCCCTGAAGCTATTTTGCCAAGAATAGCAAATGTTGCAATGGTACCGATTCTTATGCGTTTCAACTGATCAGGACTATCATCATTCATATATGCCAAAACTGTCTCTTGTGCCTTTGCGATTCCATTCATAGCCTTTTGGATATTTGCACCGATATCTGTATCCTTCAGATAATCTAATGTAATATCCTTCAATAATTCTTCAACCATGACTCTCACCCTCTGCGACAATTTGCTTACAATACAATGCCGATAAAGTCTTTGTAAGATTAACCATAGCCCCCAGCTTATTCTTATCATCATCGCTGAACGTCGTATAATCTCCACTAAAGAATGAAAGGCAATCTTGGAAGTTTGAATTCAATCCCGTTCTCACATCATTTGTACGTGTCAGTATCTCAGAAATCTTGCCATCCATCTCTTTTATAGCCTCAATATTGCGCTTAACAGCCTCAATCTCCTCATTTTTCTCTTTATTTAGTTTTGCTCTATTTTTGGAAAAAAGAAGTATAGAAGTAAGAAGCGTTGCTCCTGCTATAGTCCAGCCAACAGGTCCTGCCAAAGCCAAAAGAGCCTGCCCTCCGGCTATACCTGTTCCTCCTGCACTCAACGCGCCTCCGCCAAGCCATGCCAAAGCAGCTTTTGTTGCAGCAGCTCCGGTCAAAGTTGATATTGCAGTTCCTGTCGAAGACACTCCAAAAGTAGTTGCAATCCACATAGCCGCTGTCGGAGCCATAAAAGCAACACTGGCGCCGGCAGCAAGTCCGGCTCCCGCACCGCCTGCTGCCATCCTAGCGGCATCTACTTCTTTCTTTGCAAACTCACATGCATCTGTGAACTGCTTTCTATTGACATTAATCTCTTCAAAATCTGTATCAAAACTCTTGGGATGATTAGCAATGCTGTTGACAAGGAGTTCAACGTTATTGATTGAATCAATAGCTCTGCATCTCTCAACATATAATTGCATACCTTTATCATTCATAAGAGTGTAGGAATCGTTATATTCGGTAATGGAGCTTTCAAGCATCCTATCAAGCTCTGTCAGCTTATTGGTAATATCTTCCTTAGCTTCCATAGCCTTATCTTTGACTTCCACTGCTTTCTCTGAAATAACCGCACTAGATTTCTTAAGAGCCTCACTACCTTTCTTAGATATATTGGATGAGAATTCTTTAATCTGATCAGCATTAATCTTTATTCCCGGCTTTGCTGATTCTTCAACCTTAGCTCCGCACTTAGGACAAAAAGCTACACCAAAGCCCAAATTAGAGCCACATGATTTACACTTCATAAGAACCCTCCTATGCAATTAGAATATAATCTAAAGATGTTCTTTTTTATTAGTGACTCAATATGTAAAATGATTTTCTTTATCATTGAGAACTCTTTTTACATATTGTAGTTTGCGATATCCCAATATTTAAGATTACCTCTATCTATCCGAATATCTCTATGAGTTATTTTTCCTCTAGCGCCTAATACACAGTGTTCTCGCCCTCTGTAACTTTCTCCGAACACATCTGTATCAATAATCTCATATTCCTCTTCAGGATTACTTTTACTTATAACAACAGATCCATATTCCAATTTAAGATATTCATCCATAGTCATAACTAAAATCTCCTATATCAATCAAAATACTGCATCTTCTCAACAACCTTCACAGGGCTCTTTACAAGCGAAGCAAAAGTCTGAGCGTCGCTCTTTTTCCCGACAAGTCCGCCGTAATGGACGGGGATGGCGTATTCCGGCCTTATTGTATTTGCAAGATCCGCAGCTCTCTTAGCATCCATAGTAAATGTTCCTCCAATGGGCAAAAGAGCTATATCACACTTCACCTGCCTTGCCTCCTTAGTAGCTCCCGTATCTCCCGCAATGTAAATGCGCTTTCCGTTAACCCTAAGGATATAGCCAACCCACTCGGCGCGCTTTGGATGAAACGGCTTTATCGTGTTGTAAGCAGGTACAGTCTCCATCTCAAGACCGTTTATCTCCTTGTAAATGCCGGGTTTAACCGTCACAATATCTTTTACATCAGGCTTAAGCTCTCCGGCGTCATCCTCCATCTTCTCAGGAACAACAAGAATCGTATCCGCTTTGATCACCTTCCTGATATCCTCAATCGAAAAATGATCGTAATGCGAATGCGTTATCAAAACATAATCCGCATCATGCGGCTCCTCCTTCATGTGAAAAGGATCCACATATATCACGCCGAGGTCGCTTCGGATTCTTATGCTGTTTTGAGTAAAAACTTCAATGTTGTCCAGCATTTGTGTCTATCTCTCCCTACATATTCTATAAAAAACAGCTTCTTCCGTAAATACAGAAAAAGCTTCTATTCAAGCTTATCTCTCTACTACTTGGAATGAAAAAAATTTATAAAAAGAAGAAGCCTGGTTTGATTCACTCTCTAAAGATATCCAGCAATAAAAAAGCTGGTATCTTGGGTAAGAATCTTTTATATTGAGCCTTATGAAACTGTTTTCGCGGCCAAAGATAATTTTATTCAAGCAACATTTAGAAATTAAGAGAAAAAGAGGTCAATAGCAGAAAAAATATCAAAAAGAAATCTATATAACGTAATTAAGAAAAACATTGATAAACTATATGTATTAAATCTTCTGGAACATGGTGATCCTCCCAATGAATTTAATTCTGAGATAAAAAATATACGCTCAAGAATCCTGCATGATAATCTGGATTCAAAAGAAAAAGTTATTCAGATAATTCAAAAGGTTTTCACTCGCACAATGGGCGTAAAGCTCTCCGAAGAACGGCTAACAGATACTGCAGAAGGTATCTATAGTGTACTAAATGTTTTCAAAGAAGGTGCCGTGTAAACCGAGCCTTTCATGTATACAACCATTCAAGAAATCTGTCATATGGCAAAAAATGCACTTCATCTTCAGATCCAGCCAAAATATACGTAAGCGGCAAATAACGGCTCCCAGTTCATCGGAGGCCGCTATTACTTGCGCACTATGATTAGTTCAGTTGGATATCCATCGCATACACATAGGATATAATCTGTCCTGTCTTTGTAGCATTGTACCCCTTCTCTTTATGAGAATAATCAGAGATTTCCACTGAGCCAAAACTCTTAAACTTTTCATAAATACGGTTAAGCATTTCTAGTTCCAGCTCCGAAAGAACGCCTTCAGGGACATCGCACTCTGGAATCACTTGATGCTTTTCATATGCTCCATCATAAATAACTTCAATATGAGCAAGGTGATCCGCTGCCATTTTTCCCAAGATCATATCAAAATTATCTGGCACTGGTCCATAAGGAAGATGTGCATACCTCAAGCCGGAAATAGATATTCCATTTTCTTTATAGAAAACCATATCTGAATAATTAAGCAATTTCATCAGTTTTGTCTTAAGTAATCCTGTGCTCTTATGCGCAAAAAATAAAACCATTGCACAGAGTTTCTCATAGTCAAAGCCTTTAAATCCATTTTCCTCTGATGGAATTCTTGAAAAGAACAAATCAAAAAAGCGTCTATCTGCTCGATATTCTGTATCCTGCTCAAGCTTATCAACTGTATCCAGCAATTTTGCCTTTTGCCTTTCATTGAGAACAATCTCATTTTCTGTAAGATACGTTCTCATATTTTCAGGCTCACGCAAGAATAACAGAAGACTATTATGCGCCTTGTCTTGAATGGATCCATTCTCATACCTGCATATGGTTTTATCTCCCCAATTCAGGAGTTTTGCAAAGCTTCTCTGACTAAGTCCATACTTCTCTCTAATCTTTTTTATCTCTTCAGGCAATAAGAGCTTATGTCTTCTCCGATACTCATTATATGCCCATATTAGAGTGGCATTATCCAGCTCTTCACAATAAAACTCTTCGCCGCACTCTGCACAAACTAATACCTGCGCATCCACTTCAATAGATTCACCGCAAACGTCATATACTTCTTTCTTTACAATGACTTTTGTTTCAACTTCTCTTCCACATTCCTCGCAATACTTTCTCATTGACGCCACCTCCTTTCCTAAGCAAAATCATCCTCATGGAATGCAAGACATTTCAATATATCTTCTCCGTCTTCCTGTACAATTTTTACCTTGATATAAAACTGCATTCCATCAATGTCCTTCTTGAATTCCCAGATGTCACCAGGACGATTGGGATCAAAATCCTGCTTAGGGCCTTTGTAGTAATCACCGACAACAAGCCCTAAAATCTCATTCTTTGCATCTACGATTGTAAGACCATGCTGCGCCAATGCTTGCATATTTTTTCTTCTTGGAACAAAATCGTATTTCCCTACAGACAGTAACCTCTTAACTTCCGTAAGATAAGTTGCAATGTCCGACGTGCTCGCTTGATTACTCACTCAGTCACCTCCGTGTACTATATATACTATACACAACAAATCTGATTTGTCAAGAAAAATGCGGTCATATAACCGCATTTTTTCTTGACATAGCACACGTTCAAGATGCCATTGTCGTAAATCGGCTTTACATGCATAGGCTTCGTTATAAAATCTAAATGCCATTGTTTTATCTTTTCAATTGTCTTTTCTGTTGTACCAAAACAATCTTCCTAACAACGATAACAATACTCTGGAGACATTGCCCCAAGATGAAATGAATAATTCAAATCTGCAATAGCGAAAAGGACATTCACAAGCATTGTTTGGTATGTCTGCCACTACGAAATACGCGATGTTGCCTTTGAATACTTTTCAAAAGTATCACACTTGCCGGAGCTTATCCATTAACTCCATCCACTGCCATGAACTCAGCCTGCCCTGCTATCTTTCCACCATGTCGAAAGAATCCTCTAACCGCACCTTCAGTAGCCTGTGAGTTTACAAGCTGTGCACCAGGACCAACACTTACAATTCTGTTGATGACCATTTCATCCTTGATTTCAACAAGATCTAATTAATTTATTTCTTCTGTGGAAGTCATTCATCTTTACCACAGCAGGATTCCCTTTATCCATCAGCTTGGAAAAATACTCAAAAGCCTTCTTGTAATCCCGCTCCCCGGTCCTGCCATAGTACCAGATATATCCCAGACACTCATATGCCGCATCATGATCCATAGACGCCGCCATCTCATAATACTTAAGCGCCAGATCAAAGTGCTTCTGTTCATAGTAATAACTGCCAAGATACATCATGTCCTGCGGATTCTTTTCCTCCTCGATAAGGAAATTCATGGCTTCTGTGAACATAAACTCATCTTCATCAGTAATACCCTGATTCTCATCAAAATCTGCAACTATCTTCCTGGCTTCATCTACGGTCATATGGCACCTCCGGAAAAAACATTACAATTATCTCAATATTGCAAGAGGATACCTGCTACAGGCATCCCCCAAGTATTTTCACATCCTCTGAAAAAATTATAATCCGTTTTGTGTCCCATAAATATCGCTAGCTAAATGTACTTTTTTCTCCCCCATTTATATTCAAACAAAAAATCTATTCTTTATTTCTTCACACACTATATCCAAGCTATCACTAAACAAATTTTCACGACTAATACCTAATATCTGCAAATTTCGTAAAATCTCTTGCTTTCTTAGTAATTCATGGTAGAAATTTCATACACTCAAAACGCTAACTCATATATCCAATACATGTTCATCACAATCAAAGAATTGCAAAAGTTTCCAAGAAAAATATATAACATCAAATTTGCAATTCCATAAGCTGATACACTTGTTCTTGAGGAACATATCCTGCTTTATCTTTCTGAAATTATCTATTAAAAAAGGAATACCTATACATATCCAAAACTCACCGGAAACGTAACCTGACGACATTCCTCCATGAGCAAACCGTTCAACAAACACCTTCGAACCATATTTTAATGGCTCACCTACAGCATTTTCATAGCATTCACATATTTGATCAGCCAAATCCCGCGTACTTATATCTAAAGAAGCACCTCCAAATAAATCCCGCATTTCATCCCATAGGTATGGATTTCCTCGTAATCCCCATTGTTCCGGTTTTCTTTCAAAAATCAGAGACAACTCTTTAGCCATTACAGCTCTCCTTTTTGCATATTGTAGTTTGCGATATCCCAATATTTAAGATTACCTCTATCTATCCGAATATCTCTATGAGTTATTTTTCCTCTAGCGCCTAATACACAGTGTTCTCGCCCTCTGTAACTTTCTCCGAACACATCTGTATCAATAATCTCATATTCCTCTTCAGGATTACTTTTACTTATAACAACAGATCCATATTCCAATTTAAGATATTCATCCATAGTCATAACTAAAATCTCCTATATCAATCAAAATACTGCATCTTCTCAACAACCTTCACAGGGCTCTTTACAAGCGAAGCAAAAGTCTGAGCGTCGCTCTTTTTCCCGACAAGTCCGCCGTAATGGACGGGGATGGCGTATTCCGGCCTTATTGTATTTGCAAGATCCGCAGCTCTCTTAGCATCCATAGTAAATGTTCCTCCAATGGGCAAAAGAGCTATATCACACTTCACCTGCCTTGCCTCCTTTGTAGCTCCCGTATCTCCCGCGATGTAAATGCGCTTTCCGTTAACCCTGAGGATATAGCCAACCCACTCAGCGCGCTTTGGATGAAACGGCTTTATCGTGTTGTAAGCAGGAACAGTCTCCATCTCAAGACCGTTTATCTCCTTGTAAATGCCGGGCTTAACCGTCACAATATCTTTTACATCAGGCTTAAGCTCTCCGGCGTCATCCTCCATCTTCTCAGGAACAACAAGAAGCGTATCCGCTTTGATCACCTTCCTGATATCCTCAATCGAAAAATGATCGTAATGCGAATGCGTTATCAGAACATAATCCGCATCATGCGGCTCCTCCTTCATGTGAAAAGGATCCACATAGATCACGCCGAGGTCGCTGCGGATTCTTATGCTGTTTTGGGTAAAAACATCTATGTTGTCCGGCATTTCTTTAAACTGCTCCATTCCAATGCTTATTTATATTACTACTCAAAAGTTTTCTTCAACAAAATCGCTTATCTCATCGCGTATTTCAATGTACAGCCACTCTGAGTCGTGGTACATTCCGATGCCATCACTCTCCGATGCGGCAGTAAGACTATCTATAAGCATATCGCAGATACTCTTTTTACTTTCGTCATCCTCAAGCTTCTGGGCCTGTTCAAAGCACATCTCCGCACAATCTCTAAGCAAACAAGATGCACTATCATCTTTATTTCTGTCATATTCCAGCGCCTTGTCGTAAGCATTATTCCAATATTTTTCCAAATCTTCTGCCGAGAACCGATAATCCGCCTTCAAAAGAAATAACTCCAACGGAAAATATCCATTATCACTGTACTCAATCAAAAGATCAATCAAATCCTGCTTACTCAAAGAATCCAGTATTTCCCTTATGTCTCTCATGTTGTCTACTGGTTTAAATCGGCAATACAAGTGTGACACTAAAATATGGTCTGTTGCTCAAACTCATTATAATATGGAGATATTTTGCACTGGTTGAAAGGACTCCCAGTTCCTCTACTATCTCATACTGAAAATCAGCCATAATATTCCTCCCATTTATTTAAGCAAGCCCATAAGCTCCTCATCTCTTCCCAAAAACAACTCATTATTAAATATAAAATCCAGCTCTTTAACGTTGGATAATTCCTTTTTCAGCTCTTTATATGCGTAGATTGAGAAACTTGCTGCCACAATTGCAAGCCTATCACCTCGCTTTATTTCGCTCTTAAGATCCTCTTTCAAAGAATTATTAACATTATCAATTAACTTCATAAATTGCTTCCTTAATGAAATGCTGTAATTATTGTATCCTCGCCTTTTCGGCCATTACCTTTGCAATTAACAGCTCTGCGTACTTGTACAACCTTAATATCAAAACGTTTATATAGTTCATACAACTTTGGATGATTAGAATTAGTAATCATCAGATGACAGCCTTTATCGTATAAATCATTCACTAGCTCTGCCAATTCTTCCTGATCATTTCCATAAAATCTTCCGCTAGTATATCTTAAGAATGTCTCTCTCTCTGTAACCTGATAATATGGTGGATCTAGAAAAATAAAGTCTCCAGGCTCTGCATATTTCTGCAAAACCTTCTTATAATCAGCGCATAAGAGCTTTTTCTTTTTAAGTGCGTTAGATGCTGCAAATATCTGCTCTGGATTGCAAAACTGTGTTTTGGTATTCTTTCCATATGACACATTAAATCCGCCGTGCAAATTGACTCTATATAGCCCGTTATAGCAGGTCTTATTCAAAAAGATCATTCGTGCGGCTGCTTCGAATTCACTCAATGACTTCCAGTCAAACCCTCTTACTCTGTAATACTCTTCTTCGCAATTTACATACGATTGCAACTCGTTAATTACATTAATAGGATCTTTTTTTATCGCTTTATATAAACTTATCAACTCTTCATTGCAATCTGAAAGCACCGCATTTTCCGGAGATAGTGCAAAAAACATAGCGCCACCTCCCAAAAATGGTTCAATATATTTCCCTGTATAATTAGGCACCAATGGTAACAATTCGCTCAGCAACTGTCGTTTCCCACCTGCCCACTTTAATATTGGTTCTGCTTTTTCTCCCACTATCTATTACCACTTTCGTCTTATTGCATCACAAGCTCAAGAAGGTAGTACTTTGCCCTTGTATATGCAATGTAGTTTAAATTCTGTGATATATCCTTTTCATGAATATAGATGACCATATCAGATTCCAGCCCTTTAAAATCTGCGACTGACGAAACACGTATTTCTTCATCAGATTCACTTGGTCTCTCCACAAATTTCCATTTAGCTATTCCTTCGGGAAATAATTCCATAAATCCATTCAAATCATCTGTTAGAATTACCATAGATGATGTTTCCAAATGCTCATCTACGAGATATTCTTTTAAAAGATTATTTAATCTTTGGGTTAGTTTTCTCTTATTAGCAATACTCTCTGTTTTAGGAGTCGGTCCCTCTACAGGGTTAGTAATTACATCCTGTCCTAGCTCAGTCTCATTTGTGGCATATTTATATATATTAGCTGTGTTACGAATATTCTCATGAAGCAGGAACGGAGGTGTATCTATCATAAAAGAATCTCCGAATGTCTCCGTTCTAACCTTCTGAACATCATCATAGAATACGCCTAGCCTAGACTGCTTTTCATCCTTCAAAAACAGCTTTAAATTGAAAGCATCTTCTTCAGAAAAGTCTTGGGCTTCATCTACAAAAACAGCATCGTAATGACCTTTTAAATCTGAATTACGCAAGGTATCCAGGTCATAAACATCAACATTTGTTGCCGCCATGCCCTTAAGTGTATTAGCCAGTGCTACGGACTTACATGTAAGAAGAGCTTTGCCTCCTTTTTCAGCCTCGATATTAGCCATCTTTAAAGCAATCCATGTCTTTCCTGTACCTGCTCCTCCTCGTACATAAAACTGTCTAATATTTGAAACAAAATAAATATAGTTGTCCTGAACACGGTTAACTTCTTCTAATTGCTTTTCCTTGAATTTAACTAAAGCTCCTGCAGCAGCTGCCATAGCCGCTCTTTTTCTAACCATATCTAGAAAAAACTCATGTTCCTGCTGGCTATACCTATTTCTTCCATATCTTGAACCACCCCAAGCCTTGAACATCTCTTTTATCTTTTTCGAAAGATTGTTCATTTCATGTGATTCGATCGTACATATACCATCCCTATTGCTTATACTTTCAGATTGAGGAAGTGCATAAAAGGGAAATACCGCTCCAGCACCAAATAGCCCGGAATAATCTATGTTATATTCCTTCTTATACTTGTCTTTGAAGAAATACATGCTATCTTCTGCCTGCTTATACGGACTTCTATCCAAATCACGTGGGCCATATCTTTCTGTGTGAAGTATCCATTTCCCTTCTGGAGTAATCTCCATATGGCTTCCGCCCTTAACTTCTAAACATAGGAATCCGTACTTTGGACTTGCAACGATGAAATCAGACTCTGATTTTTCAAGAGATCCATCTTTCCTTTTTCTATTCCACTCAACGGAATAAAACACCGAAAATGAATCATCCAACTGATCTCTCAATTGATTATAAACTTCAATCTCTGAGTCTTCCGCATCAAGCACATGAATATTCTTTGGATACATTATTGCCATGGTCACATCTCCCAGAATCCAACAAATGGTTTTTTTGTTTCTTTATTGTCCTTTAAAGTGTATAGGTATTTTCTACCCAAATCGTAATTAAAATACTCGCAACTTATCTCAGGCAGCACCATACATGCACTACATGACGTATCATCTCGTTCCTCGCAAATGGGATCGAATATGCAATTCTTGGTTTCAGTAAGAGCCTTCTGAAGAAAACTGTAATAGTTCGTTTCTATCATTCCTGAAAGTGCGCCTAAAGGTGTTCCCTGCGATGTCTGTGCATAAATAAATATACTTGTAGTCTCTAATAGGATTACTTCTGTTAGAGAAGTATCTTCTAATCCACTTATTTCTCCTGCCGTTTTTATAAATGCATGAGACATAGAATGCAATAATCCAAAAACATTCTTAGTGATCTTATCTCCCTCATCTACGCCACTGAAAATATTAATCCTCTCACTATGGACATTTTCAGCAAACCATTCTTTCACAGACACTTCATCCTCAATATCCGGCATCTGTTCTTTGCTTATTACATCATTAATCAATAACCACTGAAGAATTTTAACTCTATCAATTTCAAACAGTATTCCCTCAGTTTCTAGTTTTGCTCCATAGACCAATGATGAATTATCTTTATACTTATCAAACGCAACCAACTTAAGTTTTTTCTTTGCTTGTGCTGGATCCGACACACGTCTTGTATAACCATAAGTGCAATTAATTATCTCTATGTCACAAGACACCTGCATAAATGAAATGCCCATCTTCAGATTAAGATTCAAAATATCATCTTCAGAATCTATAAAATCCATATCCAGCTGCTTGCTTATTGAATCTTCTAGTGTAAGTACCTTAGATGCATACTTCAGTGTATTGTATTGCATAAGTTTAAATGCAAAACTCTCAATCCATTGAGAGTACACTGTCTCGTTTTCTTTCTTCATTTTGACAAATAGCTGATCACAAGCATTTACATATGGTTCTATCGAAAGGGCATTTTCTGTTGTAACTGAAACCATACTTTCAATCATCGACTGCTTCAGTGCTTCTGGCAATTTGCCACTATCTATCATTCGCTGAACAGTTTCTTCAGCCTCTTTTAGCTTTGCATCGTTAGTATTCTGTTCACTGAACGCAAGCTCTAAATTATCAAGGATCTCAATAAACTTTTCCTGAGATAACTTATCAAACCACTTGGATACAAGGACCTTCTGAGCATCAAGCCCTTTCTCAAAAAAGTCTCCGTTCCTCTTATCTGCGATATTTATAATTTTTAATGAAAAAGGTTTAAAGTTTCTAGTGGATTCAGCATTATCTGGATACAATCTTTGCTTACAGTTTGGGCATTGCATCATTAATTCCGCATTTCGTTCTCCACTTTCTGTCACCGCAATCATTCTGTATGCTTTTTCATTTGGAAGGTACCTCATCTTCTTAACCTTCCCTGCCACATAAGGTATTTTTACTGGCTCAGCATGTCCACACTCGCACGCATAGATCATCTGAAGTTGCTTAAGAAGAGCTCCACATGTAGGGCACTTCCACTTCATGTGGTCAATATCATCTGCATTTCTTTTCTGAATAACTTCATGACAGGAATTACAGTAAAAAACAAGAGGTGATTTTATTCCAACAATATCGTCTGCTGTTTCGATCATTGCCGGTTCTACAATGGTATAACTATGAGTGTGATCATCCACGCTGAAAGAAGAAATATCTCCTCCGCGATTTCCAAATAGTCTTATCTGTCGCTTAATTTCACCTTCAATAAACGTCTGATATACATCGTCCATCCTGCGGTAATTCCAACCTGTAATCTCGGCAGTAACGCTAGGACCATCACCACGGCTAGCCACCCACATATGCGGAAGAAAACTATATACGGCCTGGCTCTTACTTCTTGACATTGTTGTGCTCATTTAGTTTTCCCCTTTCTCAATCAATTCTTACAGAAACTTGTTCTTCTGTATCTCTTAAACTTCTCATTGGTTTTTTATTACCATGTGAATATCTGGATATACCATCTGATAAAAATTCATTTGGACCAGGTGTATATGTTTTTAATCCATTACAAATGTAAAGAACTTCGTCTACGATGGCATCACGATAAACACTTGACATTTTCTCACTGTCATTACATCCATATACGTCAATCAGGATATTAGCAACTTCTTTAGGATCTATGTCATCATTTTCGAAGGCCTTTTTCCAAGAATTGACTGAATATACATTTTCGATATTTAGCTTTGGTGCATAATACTGGTACAATGTCGCAACAAGCAATCCCGGCAGTGTGCAATATACTGCATTCTTAGCCCATCTATTGATGGGAACTGGCTCTACCAAATCATCTTTATTCTGATGGAATATCACAAAGTTCTTTAAGTACGATCTGTCTCTTACTCTAGTAAGTCGAATAAGGTCCATTACTATACCTGTAAACCTTCTTCCTGTTCTAGAATACGCCTGAATATATTCCGCATTATTATTTGGTATGCCAAAGAAATACATTACATTAAATGAATCTTCATCCACGCCATGCGAAATAGTGCTCGTTGCCAAAAGAAGATTTTTGCTTTCCAAGTTCCTACGATTTTCCTGAATCTCAAATAATGTCTTTCTAACACTCTGAAAATCTGTATCGCTAGTCATAGATTCAGGATAATATTTCGGAATACCCTTATCTTCTAAATAGTTATTTGCCTGATTTTGAAACGCATTATAAAGGTTATTTACATCATTTTTAACCTTATTGTATACAAGCTCAATCCAGTAATCATATAGCTTTTCATTTAACTCTTCCTTTGTTCCATTAAACCCATACCCATCCCTTAATATTGCATGATAATGATCCAAATGAGTCATAATGTCATATACAATTACTCTCATTGTAAGAACTGATTGCCAAACACTATCAGTAATAGACCTGCCATATGGAACATAGCCCAAAATAATACGAGTAATATCAACTTCATCTGTTTTAGAATAAAAGTTCCTATTATTCTGCATAGATGGATACTCACAAGGGAATCTTCTTCCATTCATATGATAAAGATGATTCAAATGCTCTTCATACATAGAAATGGTAGCTGTGGCACCAACATACCGTATTTTCTTGCGTTGCTGCTCTGGAACAAGATTTTCAGCATAGTATTTCAGGAAAGACTCATAATGAGAGTCAAATGTCCCTAAACTCTCCTTAACCAAATGCAGTTCGTCCTGGATAAACAACGTAGGAATGGGATCTTTTAATAATCCAACACTATCTAAAGAGCTCTTACATCCTGCATTTTGACATAAGCACTTTGTTCCACTTGTAAAGCCATGTATTCTACATCTGTTTTTCACCTGTCCAAACAGCATCTTGAACTCATCTGTTGTTCCAACCATTGCCATCTTGTCAATTGTGCTTACAATAACAGACGGCAAATATCTATAAATCTCGCTATCCACTATATACAAAGGTAGTGCGTGTACCTTACAATTTGGATTGTCACAAATGTGCTCTAATCTCCACCCCTCTTGGTTGAATTTAACATTAATCTTCTTTTCGGCACATACAGGACAAGTATCAATAAAGCGATAGTATTCGTTTAATGTATCCTGATCACTTTCAAGAATTAGCTGTTTGCTGGCATTCTGATTTCCTCTACTACTCAAAGTTTCATTAGGTTTTATTTTGTTGGGAGTATTTGCTTGACCAACATAGAATCCCAGTGAAAACAGTTTTGTATCTTTTAGCTGGCTATCCTGTTCTCTAACAATATTCGCCTTCATAACAATAGCAAGAACACGCTCTAGCTGCTGAACCGCAAGCAATCGAAGAGGATATTTTAAAATAGCTGTCACCCCCTCATCCTTGCCTCGTAAGCGATCAAAGAACATGTTAAAAACAGTAATTCCAAGAAACGCTTCCGTTTTACCTCCACCCGTAGGGAAATATAGTAAATTAGCAATATCATTATCAGCATTAATTAATCCCTGATCAGTATCATCTTTATACTCTCCACGAATAACCTCACAGATCATTGACACTATAAATACAATCTGGAATAAACGCCATCCTTCTATGGGGTGTGAATCAGAATCCAGTTTTGTATAAAATGTCTTATTCATGAGAATGAATGCACGTTTTACCCAATCATTATATTCAATCTGCTGAATACCGTATTCAAAACGTTTGATTTCATTTTCATAATCAGAAAGTGCCACTTTGTAGTTTGTACGTGCAATATCTGTTAAACCATTTACATCTTCAAATTCGTCTTGGCAATTCTGATAGTCCTTCTTTAGCTCAGCCAATATATAATTAAGATTTTTTACCGGATCTGAAATAAGTGCGTCAAACTTTGTATATGAGCTATACTTATTTATGGTAATTGTTCTCTTTTGGTAATACCTTGGAACGTTAATAGATTCTAATTTATTATCTTTCTCTTTAAATTCTACGGACGCATTTTCAGCAACCGCATATACTGGATTTTTTTTCTTGAAGCCAGTTTTAAAGTACCTCATGGGTATTTCTTTGAATTTAATCCCATAATCTGCAGAAATGGTAATCCCAGCATCAAAGATTTTGGTTAAATATCCAATGTTCTGTCTATCTGGCTTAACAGTCCTATTAACCATCTGATAAGTAAAATAGTAGTCGCCATTGTCTTCAGAAATAATTTCGTAAATATCTATGGCCCAATGTACATTAATCGATTCCGCTTTAGCGACACACTTCAATTCAAAATGCTCTTTGTCAACAAGATCAGAAAAATAAATATCCGAATCAGGTAAAATACATATTTCTTTTGCAATTTCATCTGTTATCGAGTTAAGTCTTTCATTAATTAAATCCTCTAGGTGCCTTTTTCCACAAACAACTTCTGATAATGGTATTTCAATACCATCTTTCATCACCTTTTCTATCTCAACCTTTTTGTAAACCTGTGGGAGTGAAAAATGTGTATCCGGATATTTATCCTTCAATTCCAATACAGACTCATAAACCACATGATCTCTCTCTGATTGAACTCTCAAAATATAATCTTTAACTTCTTCATATGTTGGCAAAACTGTATAAAAAAGCAGTCCCCGTGGGATAACGTGTAAGCTTCCAGCGGAATTTTTATCTATATGAAAAGACAAACTTATAGATGGGATACTCTCAAATTGCTTTGAAATATCTTCTACGTATCCCCCCTCAAAAGCCTCATCATTTCTCCCTTCAGCCATAGTTCCAGCCATAACTGTTTTTTCAGGTTCTTCTCCTACTATTCGCTCAGGGAAGTCTCTGCCAGATATACGATTGACATATTTATCAGTAAGAAACATTGCTAATGCGTTGTAATCATTCATTTCTTTTCTCCACTCCTAATAATGTCGTCTATAACTGTTCCTTTTTCAACATCGCTTAAAATATACAGTACTTCTCGAGCTCTAGAACAGGCTGTATATAGCTTTCTCATCTGTATCTGAGCAGTCTCTTTATCCTCGTCAGGTAAAGACTCTATAACATCCCAATTGCTCAGCTTCTTCCTGTGTTTATCCTTGTCAAACACAAAAGTATAAGGATAAAGTCCTGTCAGAATAACTGCCCTAAAATCCAAGCCCAGAGAAGAATCGATAGAAGAAATAACTAACCCATTTGCACCGCTGTACGTTGATTTCTGACCATCCTCTGTAGTTGAAATAATAGAATAAGGAATTCTCTCTTTATCTAAAGCAGTTGTTATCCAATACTGAATATGATAGTTAAGCGCCTTATTGCCTTTAACCGGATATAGCACTGCCATTTCAGAATAGCCAATGTGATACTTTGTAGCTATTTCCTTAATTGCATTTATTGTCTCCGTTTGAATAACACTTCTTGCAACTGCTGTCTTTATCTTCAGGGCAACGTTATTACTAACACCTTTTTCAAAGAGATCATATTCAAACTCATCAATATTGATCATTTTCAGCTTGCTCAAAAAGCTATTCATATAAACAAGCATTCTATTCAAAAAGGCGCTTATCTCTGGACTATTTCTATAGTTCTTTTCTATATACTTAACTCGGCCAGTAAAGTCGAGACTTCCATCATCAATCTTTTTCCAAGGAGCATCCCCTCTTCGGCTCTGATTACGTACTGTCTGATTAAGGTCTCCTGCCATCAGGAATAAAGCGTCATCAGTTTTATCAAGAAGTGCATAACATAATTCAAGATATAATGGCGTAAATATCTGAACCTCATCAATAAAGATTGCTCTAAATCTAATCTTTATCCGTCCACTCCTAATCAAATCAAGACACTCTTGGATCTGTTCATCAGTAGCAAATCCATTGATTGGAGTGCCTACATGCTGCTCCTTAAAGAGCTTTTCAACTAATTTATGAAGTGTCAACACATATAGTTTTCTATGGGAATCACTATTTAACCCGGCACAATTCTTTTTAAATCTATAGGCATCTGCAAGATTACTGTTGTAACAAGTTAATAAAATATTCTTATCTTTATACATACTTGCATATTTAAACGCCTTTGATAAAAGTAATACGCTTTTTCCTGCTCCGGCGTTAGCAAGAATCACTCGATGGCCACGTCCCATCTCATTTATTTGAGCAACCTGGTAGTCATCCAAATAAAATGTTCTGTACTCAACCTCATTACCACTTATTTCTTCACTTTCATAAGGCAAATCGTCATCTGTCTCAGCAACAGTAACCTCATCTTTTTCTTTTAGGACTACTGTATATTCAGGAGCAAGACGTTCAAATATTGCCAAACACTCTGCGTCACTAATTTCAGTGAAATTAGAATCATACGGCATTCTTACATCTGCAAAAAGTTTTAAATCCTTCAATAACTTTGGACGCGTTTTGGATGTTGTTGGAATAAAGAATCTAACAGCTGAAAATGATTCAAAATCGATCAAAGTTTTCTCGTCGCATGAGGTAACCGGAATATCTTCCTCTGGAAAAATAAAAATATGCTTATATGGGAACTTAAGTTCTTTCTTTTCACCATTTTTAACTATAAGCAATTTGGAATTTAAAAGTCTGCCATAAACTGCAGCTTCAATAGATTTTTCCATCAAGGTATACTGTGCCACACTAACTGGGTCCATCTTTCCTTGTACAATAGAAAAAGTAATAAGCCCCTCATTGGGCTTAATGTACATTCCCATATGAATCAAATCTGTAGCAAATCCGACAGGATCTATTCCAACAACAAAGCATCCTTCTTTAAAATTTCGCATAGCATTTCTTAGAAGAAATCGCTCCGCCGCGTTAATATGCTCCTTTTTCTCAAATTCCTTAGGCCAAATCTTTATAGGCATATTTGTACCTTTCAATTAAGATTATTTTTACCACCAATTCTAGGATTCTTTGTTTTTTGCTTTTTCATGGATCAACCACATTCTCCCACGAATCACAGCTCCTTCTTTGCAGTAAATAGCTACTCTTCTCGGAGAATCCCCCATTTTGCTGCACATTCAGCTGATATTATGTACTTGATGAAGACCTACGTAAAAATGATACTTCAACATATATATTTTATTCTTTTATGCTAATGCTTACAACGTAAACCAGTCTTTTCCTACACCATTAAATATATAGTTTATATGACATTAAACTTTCTACTATTGGCTGCACAGCGCATAATTAAAGCGGCTTATCGATCATTTTATGATCACCCCGCCTTCGATGTATTTTCAAGGCAACTTAATCTTCAAGTATCTCCACCAATTCATCTTCCTCCTCGTTATTGGTTATATCAGTGTCATCTCCTCTTAAAATTGATTCTATATAATCAATAAGAATCTGCGAAATAGTTTCTCTCGACAAGACATCCAGTAAAGTAGCTCCTCCTACAGCATTTAAATATTGCATTGCCGCTCTTACATGAAGTTTTTCATCTAGAACTTGGCCTTTTTCCTTGAAATACTTAAGCATATCGCAAATACCAGCAATAATAATTGGACTAGAAGCAAACGTATTACTATAAAAGATATCGCTTATCTTAGTCGTTAAGTCATTCGCTCCAATTGCATCTAACTTTTCGTAATGGTTATCAATGTTGTCCTTATCATATGTTGATCGGCCAACCCACCAGCATTTTGCTAACACATTTCTGTAGAAACCACTTCTTGAAGCTCCTTTAAAATAAAACCTGCTTATGATAGCGCTGACATCTGATTTTTTCTTTTTAAGTTCAAGGTTATCATAGCCATAACGCGAACGTACATAACTATAAAATGTACTATTGCAGAGCCCTGCCCAAAGTCTTTCATCTGAGCTCTGGGACTCACTAACATTTCTCAAATTATCATAAAGAATCTTACAATTATTAAAGTCTGCCTCGCCAATACTCATATCATTCACATTGGACAATTCAAAATCTGGCACTTCCATGAAAAATGAAAATGGATCATCACCATATTCACGTGCCATCCAGTCATTCGTGCTTTCTTGATAATAGAAAACATACAACCTATCCATATTGGTTTTAAAAAAATCCAATGCATCTTGTTTCATAAAGTATAATTTCATTCTTCACCATCTCCCAACAGCTCAGGTATGCATGTAAAAGCCTTTCCAATAGGTAATCTAAGCATGTCCTGCGCAACCTCAATAATAGTCTTTTCACCATAGATCACATCATCGACAAAATCTTTACCACTAATCTCAAACATCTTATCAAATGTTACAAACCATCTTTTGCCCTCGTAATCCTCTATCCCTTGGGCACGCAATGCATCTAGCACATCTACAAGAGCTGGTAAAAGCAACAACGAATATACTAATGGTTGCATCTTGACATTATCCTTATACTGCAGATATACTCTATAAACAGCTTCATCAACTGTAATCTTTATTCTATCTGTATCAAAATCAAAAGTGATTGGTTTTTCTTCGTATTCATCAAAGGTATTCCTTTTAACAATACTAAATAGTGACTCAGCATTTGCCAATTCCTCATAATTCTTATGAATTCTCAGCTTGGGCATATTGCAATAAGCCATAATAGCTGCTTTAGGTATTGTTATATCCGCTTCGTCATAATCTGGATTTAATAAAACATTATTAAAATGCGGAATTTCATCCCTTGAAACAACCATTCCTAATAAAGTTACTTCACCATTAACCTTACCATTTGATATCCTGTAATTTTCTTCTTGTGAGAACGTATGAATTGTTGTCCTAAATGCAGTTGTTGAGCATTCTATATGAATCACATACTCTGCTAATCCCTTATCTACAAGCCTTTTCATACCTTTATTATTCAGATCAATATTGAACTTCAGTACAATATTGTTGATATTTTGCTCAACAACCTCTGCAGTCACATTAAACTCGCTATCACTGTAGTCATCACTATCTACAGACAAAACAGGATATGGGAAAAGTCTATTCTTAATTTCCATTTACTTCTACCCCCATCGCATATGTTTGTTTACCATGTACCCTGAAGGAAATAACAACTTTGTCGTTCGGCTCAACATTCTTAATTACTATCTTTCCATTCTTCATACATGTCTCATGAGATGCATCAATGATGCTATCTATGTTAAGCGGCATAGACTTGCCGTTCTCACCAGTTGCAACCAAACGTATTTCTCCATTTTTCATTCCATCAGAAGGAGTAAAAATCAGCTTATTAACGCCATTTCCGGCACTAATAACTCTTGCACGTACAGAAATCTTACTCATCCCAGTGTACATGTTAGCTGGACCTCCGCTGACAGCAGCGCCCTTCTTACCCGTTGCATTCTCAGGCCGTTTGCCTTTTCCATTACAATGTCCCATCAATGTCCCATAGTTATCTACCATTCCCTTTGTTATATTATTTCCACGACCAACGTTATTATCTTCACCTTCCTTAGTATTTTTGCTACTCTTTCTGGTTTTTCCCATAACCACTTCAACAGACTTAGTTGTATCCACAACATTTTCATTCTGAGGAGCGTCGTCATTTGTAAGACTTTCTTTTGAGTCACCAGAAAAACTAAACATATTTCCAGTATCTATTAATGATTCTGCACCAGACATATCTTCTATTTTTCTTTTAATAGTGTCTCTTACCCATTCTTCAAGCTCATTTTTATATCTCTTTGCACCTTCTGGATAAGGATGTCTTTTGGGTTCCCACTTATCATGAGTTGGATTCTCCATATTTCTGAAGTATTCATTAAGTTTCTCACCTTGTAACTCAAGAATACCTGTATACGAAATGCCTTTAGGAAGATTTCTTATTTCTGCAATCTTCATTCCTGATTTTCTTACGATGAGAATTTTTCTATTAAGATCATTGGCATACATGAGCCTTAATCGAAGTGTTCCTAAACCGTGGAAATTCATAGTCTCTTCCACAACACTATCGTCCGTGCACTGCAGTATCTTATTAAATGAAACCGCATTTTTGGCGTATTTTGCATATCGTCCAACTATGTATTTAAGTGCATTCCTATCTACCTTAATCCCATCAATATTAATGCTGAGATTGTTATATTCCACAGACATGAGAAAATTTTCCAGAATTTCACCGATCATCTGTTCTTTCCAATCATTGTCTCCATCTATAACCGATATGAATCCTGGAATAAAAAGATCTGTACCTGGTTTTGATCTAAGATCTATCTGGTCAAGTTCTTCAATCTTTTCTATTGGGGATCTCGTTTCAGCATCACCATAGTATCCAACTGATCTTCTGACGGGATCCTTATCACCATATGATTCATCTCTAAAAGCCATAAGATGTGCTACGCCCTGAACAGCTTTTTCTCCCTGGAGATTCTGTGTTCTATAAAAAACTATTTGATATTTTGAGTTAATAAACGGAGCAGCCTTTCCAATTCCATAACTTCCTGCCGCTGTAGTATTACCTCCCTTAGCAGAAAAAGCACTTCCTTTGACAAGTCCAGTCCATGATGACATCGAATCAACATCATAGGCTCCCTCAAGTCCCGTAGTATTGTAATCGCTGATTCTTAACACACTAATTTTGTTTCCTTTTAAATCTTTCTGTGCATTATCAAGAAAACCCATAGTCTTTTCATTCCCCTTAACTCGCCAAAAATCTCTGCATTTATGCAAAATATCTCCCAACTCTTCCATTCCTGGAAAACTATATGTATCCACTAAAGTCTTAGAAAAGACTACATCTACAGGTTTGTTGTCATCATATTGTGCGTCAAGCGAATTCTGGCATACCTCCCTTGCCAATGCACATAAAGGATTCCCCTTAAACCACTCTAATGCTGGATTTGAAAAACCCTCAATATCACCATCACCTCTAGATGGAAAACTCCACTTAATCATTTGCTATATCTCTCCTTAAACCAATATCCAAACTTTTCTTCTTAATCTATTATTTTTCAATCAGGCTTTTTACAACATCCAAACGTTCTTGCAAATACTTTGACTGTTCAAGAAGGTCTTGTGCCATGTCGTACGCTTCTTTACTAATGCTGTTCTTTACATTCAAATCTATCTGTTCTTTACACTTATACATTTCTTCAGCCAATAGCTCTGCGTAATCTATCATTTTTTTTGTTTCTTTTGGAAAACATTTTTTGATGTCTTCCCATCTTGCTACATCTAAGTCCGTCTTGTCATGTGTTTTCTTACTAACGTTCTTGGAATCTGACAAAGTTTTTCCTTTATAATCAAATACCGGATCAACTGTCTTTAGACCTCTCCCTCCACCATTCCTTATTATTTCTATCTTAATAAGCAGTTCTCCAAGGGAAGAAGGAAATGCTTTAAGTACATTCCTATTAGCATCATATGTAAGAATCACAATACCAAAAACATCCACCCCCTCGTTCTGAAATCTCTTGATATTCTTAGAAAGAGAGTTTAGTGATCCATGTATTCCGGTTTGGAACCAAACTGCCTCATCTGTCATTTTGAGAACACTTGCAAACATCTTAGTAGCAACACTAACTGTTAACGCCCCTTCCGCGCCTCTTATGGCAAACCTTACTGCAAACAAGCTGCCATCCTTAGATTTTTCACCTGCAAACAAATAGTTTTTCCAATCAGCAGTAATATCCTCTATATTCTCAATGTTCCCTTTCTTAGAAAAGCCATATGCTTGCGTAGTTAATTCATAGATTTCTTTTTTTTCTTTATCTACCTTCACCTTTGCTATCTTTTCTACCCTGACCATGTCATCATCGTTTTTTCTTGATAGATGTTCTCCTGTTAATACATCACAGATTTGATACATTTGTCTCTCTCCTTAGTCCCAACTTCTTTATGTATAGATTAGAATGAATAGCCGCCATAATCTACCATTTCATCATCGCCACCTTCATACTCTTAATGATTTTCAAAAACCTCATCGTCATCATCGCATTCTTTGTACATATCATCCTGCGTAACAACGTGGTTTTTAATTTTGTATATGTACCATCCATGTTCAAACATATCCTCATAGTTTGGTATATAGGGAATGCTTTCTGTATAAAGCTTAGTATAAGCATCAACCCAGCCTTCTCCCTGACATATATCACTAAAAAAGCTCTTGCTGATAATATGAACTCCACAGAAATCATCCATAAATACTGCTTCGTGATTTCCTTCCCAGTCATCTCTTTTAAAGTAAATCGTATTTGGACCAACATGCTTCATCATGTCTAGCATCTGTCCAAAAGAAACCGGTATTCTCATTTTTTTTGAGAAATCTTTCCCTTCTACATTTACTCCAAAATAGTGTTTACCCTCTTTGTTAGTTCCACTTAAAGAGCAGTAACCTCTAACGTCTTCCATTCGCTCATATGCTTCTTCAAAAATATCTGTAATAAAATCAAAATCATTTGAACTAATGTGTAATTCCATTTTTAAACATCCTCCAAATCTCAGTGCATCTCGTTTCAACTTAGTTTTAAAAGAACATAGTCACCAACCAACTCATCTTTTTTAAGATTCTCACTACATGCAATGGTTTTCATAGTGTAATAATTCTCACTACTAATCCACTTTCTATCTTTGCTGCAGTAATATCTTGTACCACGGTAACGACAGTGCTTACATTTGTAACACTTCATTTTTGTCAGCTCCTTTTCAATCGATTCATCGTTTAATGATGTGCGCACATTGATTTGACAATTTGAATGATAATCCCCATTCCAGCTATGGTCAACAAACATTATTATATTCAGATATTTAGTGATTTTATTTAGATATTCAAACAGGATTTAACGCCAAATTTTATTTACAGTTTTTTCATAAAACTCCCTTTTTCTTAAGAATCCCATATAGCTCAACATGCTATTATTACAATGTATCCATTAGTTCTTTGTGAGGAATAGTGATATGAAGAAAATTATTGTTTTTACAACAACAATTCTAATAGCAGTACAAACAATAACGTTGCCGTACACTTCTATTTCAATTCACGCTACCGGACTGGAGAAAATCAAAACTTCCGGCAGTTCTTTAATTGATAATGCCCAAAAAGCTGGACAAACCGCAAAAGACACTGCAGAAAAAGCCGGACAGGCCGCAAAAGAAGCTGTCGATAAAGCAGAAAAAACAATCAATGAAAACACAGAAACTGCCGGAACAATCATAAAAGATAAAACGAATAATATTGGAAACGCTGCTAAAGAAGGTGCTAACAATGCAAAAAATAAAGCATCTGAAACAGGTGCAGCGATTTCTGAAAGTGCAAACAAAGCATACAATTCAGCAACTTCTGCAACCAAAAATCTCAGCGATAACATAATAAACTACGTTTCAAATATTAATACAGAAAAATTCAAATCAGGATGGGATTATGCTTCGAAATACACCGGAACCGCAATTGCATCTTTAAAAGGCAAAGCGTATGTAGATACTGTGCAATCGACAATTTCTAATACTTCAAAAAACATGCATAGTGAACTTCTCCAAAAAGTAAACAGCAATAGAACCATTGCTCAAGACGCTGGATTTGCTGCCGAAATATGGCATACCGACAGTTTTAATCTTGAAGCCGCTTTAAATGGATCAGAGTTCAAAGCTACAAGGCCCGACTCGAACGCAAAAGCTTCAGCAGATGTTGTAGTATCCGGAAAAGATTATAAGCAGGATTACAGTTTAAAATATTATAAAGACGCTGAATCAAGTGCTAAAGCTCAAGCAAAAACATTCTACGAAGATTATCAAGAATATTGTTCGCATGCAAAACGTAATGGCGAAACGCCAATGAATGAAAAAGAATATCTTGATCAGTACGGTAAAAATCTTGATTCTCTTTATGATTCACTTTATTCAAGTCAGGGAAAGCTTATTCCATCAGATCAACTTGATGATGCACGTGAATACTTAAAAAAGAAAAAAGCAAAAATTAATACCAGCGATAACGCATTAAGGCAAAAATTTTCTCCAGAATTGCAAGAATCATTGGATTCTCTCGCAGCAAGAATAGAAGCTCCCGATGGCACAAAATCAAGACCACTAACAGAAAATGAAGCTCGCCAACTCGTTGAATTGACACGAGACGGAAAAGATTTAGATTTAGCAGACTTTGGAATTACCCCTTCACAACTTATAACTCCGAAATATATTTTGAAACAGGCAATCAGTTCAGGAACACAAGCAGCAATTATTAGCACAGCATTTGCAATTGGTCCCGATGTATATGCCATTCTTGTTGATGCAGCTAAAAATAGGAAAATCGACGAAACAAAAATAAAAGAAACTGGCATCGAAGGTGTTCTTGCCGGATCAGAAGGATTCGTTGAAGGCTCAGTTAGTAGTGCTCTTGTTATAGCTTTTCAATCTGGAAAATTTGGAGCTGCATATACAAACATTGCTTCGGAAACAATCGGTACTCTAACTGTCCTCGTCATAGATGCAATACGATTTGGTTATCAACTTTCTAATAATCAAATTACAGAAGCCGAATACGGTGATTTAATGGCACAAGACATTATAATAGCTATAGCATCACAGTCATCCGGCGCTTTACTACAAGTGCTCTTCCCGTTCATTCCATTTGCTTATGTAGCAGGAAGTATGGCCGGCGCGATGTTGGCTTCAGCAGGATATTCTGCTGGAAAAGAGCTCATATTGGAAGTCCGCGGCGAAAATGGTTTTGAAACAGTCGTCCCAGAAGCTCTAGCTACTGGAAAATCATTGACCACAAGCTTCATGAGCAATTTAAATTTAAAGGAAACATTTTCAGAATTCAAGCACACTGCCGTAACGACTATCGGAAATGGTAAAATCAAAGTTTCAAGTTAAAAAAAGCTGGCTGGTTCCATTTTGAGATCAGCCAGTTTTTTTCATCCATTAATCGCTTCAACTTTTACCAATTCGTGCTTTCATCTTCTTACCACTCAAACTCAACCACCTCCCCAGACTCATAACTTTCCTTAATCTTCGCAAAGAGCTCTTCTCTAAACTCCTTAGTTACAGGAAATGCTATATCCTTGAAAATCGGATTTCCTTCCTCATCGACTGTTTTTGTTTTGAAGCTTGGCATAGATACAAACGTGCCGCCTTTCTTGCTTTCTACGATTGAGATATTTCTTACTGCAAAGCTATCTCCAAAAATCACTGTACAAAGTCCTCTTACATTATTTGAGCTTGCTTCAAGTTTATTTGCTTTAACATTGATTTTCATAATCTTTAATCCTCCTTGAGTTCTTTTTTTCGAAGCAATAGGGCTCCGAAGTTTCTTTTCGGGCGGAGCTTCGTTGTGGCAAGCAGTGCATTTGTCCGACAAACGCGTTTTGCGACTCTTACAACACAGACTCTGTCCGTGAGTTTCGGGAACGTTTATCACGTCCCTCTTTTTCATTTTTGCTTTTATCCTGCAGGTACAGCATTTCTAAATTCCGCTTTGCAATCAGGCACTCATGGATATCTTTATTGATCCCCGCATACTCCGTAAACTCTTTTTTCTTCTCCTTCATAGAGTCCTTAAGTTCTTTGAGCCTCCCGCTTCTCTCATCAGTCATTTCTTTAAGCTGCTCATAGGATTCAATCTTATGTTGTTGAAGGAACAGAACCGTCTTCGCCATCTGTTTTGCATTAAAGCGCCTTGCCCATGTCACATATCCTTTGCCTTTTCCTTCCATGAGCTTTGCTTCAATGTCCTTAATAAACTCAAGTCTCTTATCGGTGAAATGCCCTTTTCTTGAATATCTTCCTTTGCCTTTTCGATTTTTGTGCGGAGCAGGCTTTATGATAGACAGATCGTTTTCGACGCAGAGAATATCTGAAATTTTTCTAAGAGCAATTCCGGAAAAGTAGAAATCGCGAAATTTCTTTTTCACATCAATAGAAATTGCATTAAAGATGATGTGGTTATAGCTGTGCCCATCCTCATGTGCCTTGTAAAGCTCTTTGACATTGAGGTTCACACCTATGATTCCATCCTCCGGCTTAACTGTGATAGCATCGTAGTTCTCATTCATCTTCTCTACAGTGCGTGCCTGCACATCGTAGGCTTTTCCGGTTCTTGTCTCTAACTCCCTTCTTACATCTTCTACTATCTTGTCTTTGAATTCTTCGTAGTTCATCGCCTACCTCCTTCTGAAAGTAAATAGTTTTAGGCTCAAAATGAGCGCAAAAAAGCAGCTACCTCGTTTGTGAGATAACTGCTCTATGTAATAGGCGGTTATTATATTTCAGCTTGAACGATATGCCCGAAGTTCAACTCATCTTTATATAAATCATAAATATAAGCAGAACTTTCACGATAAAGCCCTGTTTCTACATCTTGAAGCTTATCAAAAACCTCTGATTCATAAAAGAAGTTCATAGCCTCGTCATATTCTATGTTCTGATCTTTCGAGATCATTTCAACAATATCCTGAATAGCATACTCTATTAGTTGCTTTTTCTCATTCATGACTAATTTTCCTCAATAATGAAACAGCTGCAGGTGTATGGAATGAATACTGTGAAGATGTCTTTTTATATATCATGCCTTTAAGAAGCGTATCAAAATCTATAACTTCTTCTTCATATTGTCTAAACAGCATTGCCATATTATCATCCGCAACAGGTCCAATTACGATATCATACTTAGAATCGAAATTGCACAATGGATCTGAATAATTCTCAAAGCCTCTATTCCTATTATTCATTACAAAACGAGCCCAATCTTCCGTTGTTTCTTCACCGAAATTTTTGATTCTAAGACTAGAGGAATCCAAAAAAGAATCATCTATCTCATAAATATTGAGTACAGGTTCACCACCGTAAATCCTGGCAACTCGTTCTGCCATGCGCTCAGCCTGTTCCGGAATATCTGTTAAATAGAATCCCCTACCAAAATCCTTATATGGTCTGCAAGCTGACAAGCTGATATTTTGTATATCAACATTACTACCATGATACAGAATCATATAGTTCCTCCATTTCTCCGGCAAAGAGCTTGTAAATCTTCAACCACATTATCAAATGATAAAAGATGCTCTTCCTCATAGAAATCCTTCAGGAACTCTATTCCCTTGAAATCTCGAAGATATCTATATGCTTCTTTAACATTCAAATTAAAAGCTTCAGCAAACTCATTAACACATGCAACTGTATAATTTATCAATCTTCTCTGATAGCTCATAGCATTTCCTCTTCTAACAATCTTCTATTTAATAATACCATTACCTATTGTATTTATCTACTTGTTTGGTCTTTCTGCAATCATCAAAAGGCAGCTTCTCTCTCGAAATAACTGCTCCAAAAATCAAAACCACGGTGTTGATTGTCAAGTAAAATTGACCCACAATAACGCTGAAGATTTTTTCAGACCTATGCACGAATACTTCCAGAGGAAGCTTGTTTCCGGGAAATATATCATGGCTGATGGATATGGTGGTTATAACAAACTCAAGGACTGCACGAGAACATCGTGTTGGGCACATGTAAGACGTTACCTTATCGATGCCATTCCCAAAGGTAAGGAATACGATCACACGCAGCCTGCGGT
>JAEEGJ010007147.1_pt1 | contig 32434 bp, 44 predicted proteins | sample 8958761 | NCBI WGS metagenome assembly JAEEGJ01 (sample SAMN16246546, study PRJNA631951) | gut metagenome | biome: gut microbiome; feature: rumen; material: RS-attached | host: Bos | place: Iran: Karaj | collected 2018-10
CATATAACTGAGAAAATAATCGGGAAACAGCGTCTTAACTTCTTCTGCATCGGGGAGCGCCATACGTTGAATATGTCTTGCGTAGCGTATGCTTTGGAGAATCATTGAGTTGTATTGTTCTACCTTCTCTTTTTGCGATGTGATTATGCCTTGCTGCTGAATAATCTCCTCTTGCTTTTGCAAAAGGGTCAGATTGTTGATTTGCAGTAGTTTGTTTACTCGGCGTTTGCGTATTACTGAAATGCACACCACAATGATAGCAAAAATGCTCAGGCATAGGGCGATAATGGCGAATAGCAGTTGACTCTGCTTGTTGCTTACACTCGACGACAAGGCCTCGTTTTCGCGTTTGAGCATCCTTTCTGCCGAATCAAACTCGTCGAGGCGGTTGCATAGCAGCCTTTCGGTTACTTGCGCAAGTTTGGCTTCTTCGGTGTTGATATTGAGAAACTTGTTGAGTTTTTTCTGCCATTGGTATGCCTCTTTATACTGTCCAAGTTGGTAATATGTATTGGCAAGTAGATTGTAAAGATGCTCTTTTATATACTTGTCGGTGTAATTAGTTATCTTAAAGTTTTTTGACGCATTCAGTGCTTTATTGTAGTCTCCTTTGGCATAGTATAGCCATGCCCAGCAGAGATCTACCATGGCAAGTTGCACCGAATCGCCTGTGTTGTGATACCATTTGTCGGCAAGCAAAATGTATTTTTCGGCGCTGTCGATGGCCTGACGGCGAAACCTTCTTCCGTAAAACGAGTTGATTGTGTAAGCTTTGAATTTTTCGATGTATGATTCGTTGAGTAAGGTCATACAGTCGAAATTGTCGCATTGGGTAGAGTCGATAATATGCTGAATTGAATCGCACGCTTCCAAAGTCCGTTGCAAATATCGGTGTATGCTGTCAACCTGCTGTGTTTCGGCTTTGAAAGAATTCATCTGCGCCAACGATATGAACGAAATAAGTTTATGGTAAGGGTCTCCCGTGGTACGGCTCACTTCCATCACCTCCTGACAGTATTTCTCGGCTATGTAAAACATTTTTGATTTGGTGCACACTTGGCACAGTTGCCTGTAAGCCCAAAGTTCCCAAGCCGTGTGTTTTAGTTTGCGGAATATGCTGATAGCTTGTTTAAAGTTTTCCATTGCCTCAGGAATATTGTTGAGCGATTCGAGGATGCAGCCGGTATTGAATATTATTTTGGCAAGCAGCAGAGAGTCGCTGGTGAGTCTGGCGATAGCGTAAGCGTGCTGGTACAATTGCAACGACTGTTCCCACGCTCCTTCTGTATAGGCAATGTAGCCAAGGTAAGAGTATGCCTCTGCCCTTATCAGTGTGTCGCCGCCGCAAATTTCCATAGATAGGTTGGCGTAATATTTCACCGTGTCGGGGTTTGGGTCTTCTTTGGCGATTGCACAGTAGTAACGGGCCTTGGTCAACGGGTCGGTTTGCGGAGTAATGAGGTTGAGAATGCTGTCGCGAAAATTCTCAGCCTTGCTACTTGTGAAAGCTGTGGCAGAAAGGATGGTAATTAATATGGCTAATATTCTCGATTTCATGTACCTACATGTTTTGGAAAAAGTCTATTATATAGCCCCAGAGCATTTTTACGTAGTAAACCGAAAGACATATCAATCCGATAAGAATCACAATCATAATACCGAAAAACACTGATTTGCGCTTTACCTCGCTCATCACTTGAGGGTCTTGTTCTGCGAAGCCTTCCACTAGTTTGCAATTTTTCTTGAATCCGCGGTGCAGAAAGTCGAAAAAGTCGCCAGCCACAGGCACCGTTCCCCAAAGACAGTCCATCAACACATTATATATAATAGCAAGTGTCAACGAAAGTGATTTTAGCTTGAAAACCGATGTTATAATATAAGGTACGGTGAGAATAGTGGTTACCCAGTCGCCAATTCCGGGTGCAAAAAGACCGAGGATTGGGTCGAGATGCAGGTCGTCCATAAGTTTCCTGATGGTTGTAAGTGTGCCAAAAGAGAGTTTTTTGGTACTTTGCTCGGCTGGGGGGATGTTTGAAGTCTGTTCCATTTGTGTGTTTGTTTTCAGGATATAAAGATAGATATTTTTTTAATACAGGCATCCAAAATATCAGATTTTTAATCATTTTTTTATTCTCCGCTGTCCAATTAATCTCCTATTTCAACTCAATTAATCATCGTTTTACCATTTCCTGTTGGCGCGGGGGAGACGGAGGTAGCGGGAGAAGGTGCGGCGATGAGAACGGGAGAGCATCCAAATGCAGGATTCAAGGGCATCGGGGGCATCGTCGTGTGAGTGTGAACCGTGCTGGAACATTAAGAGCTGCTCTATGAGGATTCGTACGCCGTCGGTGGTGCGCTCGGTGTCGCTGATGGTTATTAGGCCGCGCTCGAAAAGGGGTTGGAGGGTTTCGATGCGGGCGAACTTATCGGGCTTTTTGCGTGGGTCGCCAAGTATGGGGATGTGAAGCCCAGCGGCATCTCCGGCTTTGCGGAACTCGTCAAGGATAAGGTCTTGCATGAAGTTGCTTTCCATGTAGAATTGTACGGGGGCGCGTCCTGCAATCCATTTAATGAGGTCGTAGTGCCATTCTATCATGGCGGAAACTGAGGTCTGCGCGGCGTACACCTTTAATATATGATAGTGTCCGTCGGCGGTGAGACCGGCAAGAACTGTGGCTTTATAGTCGGCGGTGGCGGATGATTTGAAACTCGGGTCGGTGTAGCAAACAAGTTTGCGGTATTGGCGGAGCGGCAAGGCTGGTGCGTATTTGATGTGCCGCTGTTCAAAGATTGCACCTTCAACAAGAGGATTGTTCATGTATTCCTTTTCAAAGTTGCGTTCGCCCATCATTGAACGCATTTCGCGGATTTCTGATAGTTTGTAGTTTTCTTTCCACGTGGGCTGTCCTTCGGAGTCCAAGATGTTGACCTGTGTGTGGAACACGCCGGGACGTTCCATTACACTTGCCAATACAGAGGTTTTGCTGATAAGGTTGCCTACCATTATAAAGCGACCGCGTCCGGCTTCCATTGTGCCGAACAACGCAGAGAGCACCCATTCGGCGGCTTCGGACACACGTTGAGGGTTACGGCACATGGCATCGTCGTCGATGTCGTCGATAACAATGTAATCGGGACGGTGGGAGTTGTTTTTGAGACCGCGCGGCGACTGTCCACGTCCGAGGGATACGAAATAACAGTCGTCGGTGGTGAGGAACTCACCTTCGCTCCAGTTGCCGCTTTTCATCTGTGTGCCAAAGTCGTGGATGTAGAGTTCGTTGTAGGCGAGTTGCTGTTGAAGGTCGGCAAGGAGACGGTCGGCGGCATCTTCGGATTTGGAGACAACAACCATGGTGTAGAACTGCCGTTTGTCTTGGATTTTGAGCCAAAGTGGTACGAGCACGCCCATGTGAGTACTTTTGGCGTGACCGCGTGCCCACTCGAATACGGCTCGGGCGTTTGGGTTGGCGAGGATATATTCTGCGGCATCGGTCTGGAACTTGCCGCATTTGCAACGGGCTATTTCGGGAAAATATGTGCGCACAAAGTAGGCGTAATCATGTTTTGCACGCGTTATGCGGCGTTGCTGTGCGGCTTTGGTTTCTGTTATGGAATGTTTGGCGCAGATGTTCTGAAAGTGTTTCATTTCTGCCTGCCATTGCTTGTAACGTTCGGTGCGTGTTATGTCCATGGTGTTTAGTGTTTTATTTTGGTGTCTTCGTAATCGGATTGGTTAAAGGTCTGTGCCTGTTGAGTAGTGGTTAAGGTTGTTTTTCCTGATACAGAGTGAACATGTGTGTTAAAAGTGTTAACCAGAGCATTCAACTTGTTGGTTAGTGCTTTTATATTGACCAAGCCGCCTAATTCGCCGCCGTTGATTGTTATGGTTTCGTTGCCGCCGTTGATTGTTACGGTTTCAACCTTTTCAACCATCAGCACCACGAGGTCGCGCATTTTGCCGGAGGAGAGGTCGGCGACGAGGACGGTGCTATCGACAGCGGGTTTTACGATGACGGTTGTTAAACTTTGTGAAAATCCGCATACAAGGCGCACGTTTTTGTGCTCCAAACCTTGGTATTTAATGGTACATTCCGTATCTTTGCTTTCAACCACGGTGGCTTCAAAAAGCGTTGCGCCGCCGTCAGTGGAGGCTATTGAACGTATCAATTGTTTAATTTCTGAATGTTTGCCCATTATGAAAAAGTTTTTATTGTTATCGTTATTGGCTCTGCCTTGTCTTGGAATGGCTCAGAGCAAACCATCTGAGTTTTATTGGCTCTATTACACCCCCGACAGCACCGCGTATATGGAACGCGAGTTTAAGTACGGAGGCTACCAAGATTCATATCATTTCGTCAAACATACCGATGTCCGCGCCAATATGACCGACAAAGAACGCGAGGATTACGACCGCAGATGTATTGAGTATGCCAAAACCCTTGTCTTTTATACCAAAAAAGAACTTGAACGAAACCCTGTGAAACTCAAACCCGGCGACAAGTACAACCAATCGCGCAGGAGCCAGCGTTAAGAAAGTTTCTTTCCGAGGGTGATTTTCCGCGTTATACCACCACTGCTGCACGTGGTTACAACCGACTTTATAAAATATTTGCCGTTGCGGTCTGGGTCGTTCGGGTCGGAGATGTCCGCCGTGTCGCCTTTGCTTACCAACGGCAAATACCACGCTTGAAAGCCGCCTTCGTAGCCGCTGAAACTTTTTGCGGCATACATATTGTCGGCAATGGAATCAAGCATCTCTTGTGTAGCAATGCCTTTATAGTCGAAGGTTTCTGTGTCGCCGCCACCTTCGCCACGTTCGGCTGTGAGTTCTTTGCCGGTTTTGTCTTTCCCTTTTGCTGTTACTTTTAGTTTTCTGTCTTCTTTATCCTTATATTTAAGTGAATAACCATCTGCCATAACGTTTTTTGATGTGTCGTAACGCACAGTTTTGGTGCTTTCGGGCGTGATGTATGGCGGTGTTACGTTGAATACGCCATCTTTAATGTACATCATACAGTGGCACTCGTCCTGAATGGTTTTTAGCACGTCCAACGCTGTGGCATTCTTTATTGTGAACTTGTCGTATGCAAAATCGTATTTGCAGTTGAGTTTTAAGTCGGGTTGTACAGCCTTTATAACGACGTTTAAAAGGTCTTTTACCGTTGGTTTGTCGTAAGGCTTGTCTTCCATCTTTGTTAGGTTAAACTTGTAGATCTCGTCTTGGCAGTTGATTACAAGCCCTGAAGGATCGCGTTCCACACTGCGGATGTAGCCGGAGAACTCTTGGTGAAGGTCGCCATCGTAGCCGAGCGAAATGCTCACAGTTTGGTCGCGCTTGATGGTGTCAACGTCTTTTATATAGCGGTTGTAGACCCACGATGGCAGTTTGATTACCGCACTATCGGTGAGGTTCTCGGTGTCGCGTGTGATTTCTACACTGTCTAATATGCTGAGGTCGCGACCGTCGATGGTTATTTTCCAATCAATTTTATACATTATATTAAGAGATTAATGTTAGAATCGTCGGATTTGCATTTGAGGGTGTAGGTTTGGTAATCTTCGCCTTTGGTAAATGGAAAGTCGAAGGATTCAATTACTACATAGAGTATTTCATAACCAACGTTGAGGTATTCACAGACTATCTCAATTGCTTTGTTGTACTCAATGTAAGTGCGCAACAGTTGGATATTGTCGTTAAGCGAACGGTATTGGTCGGCTATCATTAGCCCCGCAATGGTGATGTCCCAATCGTCTCTATTCCATTTCTCTTTTACAGTGCCGTGTATGCTGCCATCGTTGCAAGCAATGTTGCGGCAGACAATGTTGTTTTTGCCACTTACCGAAACCAATGGGTCTAACGGCAAGGTAAACCGCGAACTTTCGCCTATTTCTGGCAGTTGTAGCGATACCGGCACTATCTTGTTGTCGTATGGAATGTCTACGGGTATGTTGTGCGACCTTAACAGCCGCAACATTCCCGCCTGTGCCATTGTTGCCGGGTTGTAACCCCATGCTGGGGTGTAGGGATTGATGGTTATTGTTGACATGGCTTTATTGTTTATAGTCTGCTGTTATTTCTATGCCGCCGTGGGCAAACTTTATGCTGCTGACGGCGAGGCCATCCATTCGAAAGTTTTCTAATATCGAATGACGGAGAAAATCGGTGTCGTTGTCGTTGGTGTAGTCGCCGATGCCTACACCGAGCGAAGGGTATTGTTTCCACTCGCCACGGTGGGTGGCAAGTATCAAGTACTGGTTTTGCTCGGTGGTTTCGCCCACAGCAATACCACGTTCTCTTATTTTGAGGTCGTGGGTTGTGTCGTCTAATTGTATTCCAATCATGATAATTATGAATTATGAATTACACTGCGGTTTGGGCGGAGTAGAGGGCACGGAGTAGACATTCCACAAATGTGTCGGTGGTACGCTGGGCGTTTTCTTCTACGCCGCCATTGAAGTTGACGGTTTCTACCATATTGTCGAGGTTGATGGTGATTTGGGTGTTTCGGGTGCCGCCGGAGGCTACGGATTCGGTTTTGTCTTTGGTGGTTTTGCCGAGACCACCTTTGCCACCTGCGCCACCACCTTTAACGGTGCTTTCTAACTCTTCTTGTGTTTCATTCGGTCCAATCTCTCCTTCCTTTTCGCCTTCGGTCTTTTCAGGATCGGGCAATGCTTCGTTAATCTTGTCGCGGAGTTTTTGAACCCCATTTAATGCGAAGTCTACCGGCAGTACAAAGTCGATACCCGGTATTTCGGCAATCATCTCCAAAAGATTTTGTATAGGGGACAATACCGCATCCAACAAGGTTAATCCAATACGTTTCAACCCTTCAAGTATACCACCGTTTTTAAAACCGTCCACAATGCTATCCCAATGACGTTTAATGCTCATTACAAGATTCATTACGAGGGCTAGGGGCGGGCAGATGAATATGACGTACTTGCCCCAATCGTCCCAGTATTTGATGACTTGGACTAACACGGCGATAAGCGCGCCAATGGCGATGACGATGCCCGTAATAGGCGACGTGCAGACGGCAATTGCTCCGGCGACAATGCCGATGGCGACGGCTAAGGTTGATAGTTCGTCGATATTGTTGGTTATATAGTCAAACAACTGCGATATTACCCAAATTACGCCGTCAAAAACTGGCGTTAACGATTCTAATTTTGGTATAAGAGCGTCGATAATGGGCGGTAGTTTCTGTTGGATAATAGGAATGAGTTTTTGTGCAAATGGCAGTATCAGTTCAAAAACTTTTGCCTTGATGTCATCGAATGCGCCTTGTAGAGTTGCCAACTGACCTTGAAGGGTATTGTTTTTGATGTCGTCGAGCATGCCGTGAAACTGTCCGCCTTCGGCTGTGGCTGATGCAAAAGCCTCCTCCACCATTGTGGCGGTGATTGTGCCTTTTGACATCTCCTCTTTAAGTTCGCCGATACTCTTGCCCGTCTTTTTCGACATTTCAGAAAGCGGATTGAATCCTGCATTGATCAACTGCATAAGGTCTTGACCGCCGAGTTTGCCCGCGCTGCTGATTTGTGCGAAGGCAAGAGCCAAAGAACCGAATTTTTGCGCATCACCGGCGGCAATGTCGCCAATCTGTTTGAGTACGGTTTGGGTTTTGCCACTGTCCAAGCCCATTGAAAGCATATTTTTGGCGGCATCGTTGACTGTTGACGTGCCATAAAGGGCTGCGGCGGTGGAAGTACGGAGCGCGTCGGCAAACTCCTTTCCTCTTTTTTCTGCGGTTTCCTTGGTGTCGCCGTCGGTTCTTAGCAAGGTGGTGAAGTTGACTGTGGCGGTCTGCCGTGCCATACCCTCCTCAAATATGGGTGCGATTGTTCCTGCAACGCTCTGCGCTATTGCCTTTATTCCAATAAACGACTGACCAAGTTTTGCAATATTATCTAAAAGGTTGGTTTTAACTTTTCCACCAGACTTTTGTGCCTCGTCGCCAATTTCCTTTACTTTTTTCTTTGCTTTTTCTGGTCCGTTGTTCTTTCCTGTTTCGGTTAGTTTTTTGTCGACATTTTGTTCTAACTGTTTACCAGTGTTGCGTGCAATGTCCCCAGTGTTTTTTAGTACATCGTCCAAGCGTCGCATACTTGCAAATGCTACATTCATTCCTTCCGACGTGTGCGAACTAATATCGCTCAGTTGCTGAAAACTTTTTGATCCGTTTGTAACAACCGAGTTCATTTTTCCGTTTATATCAGTAAGTACGGAGGTTATACCGCTAAGCGCAGATGATATGCCGTTAAATATACGGTCTAACTGCGATGCCGCACCTGATATTTTGCCAAGTGGCTGGCTCGCCTCGTCTTTAACAACAAACTGCCATTCTGTAATGTGGTCTGACATAAAAAACTAATTAATATGAAACATAAACTTTATATAATTTCGGTTCTGCTAATGATTATCGGGGGTGCACTCTATTATTTTAATTTTGATGCTTTGGGTTGTGCGCTAATACTTCTCGGGTCGTCAATATACATTCTTACATATTTCGGCACTCGTTCCAATAATAGCAGCCGTAAAAATAGTGAACCGAACTATACTGCCACCACTTGGTGGTATATGGAGAACTGCGACGGTGGCGATTGCTCCTCATAACCATTATAAAAATCAAACGGCGTTGCAACGCTGTTTTAACGCCGTTTGAAATTAGTGGGTGATGGGGGTTAGTTAGGAGACTACGGGTGAGGTAATGATGGGTTGCCATATTGCTTCCTTTTCAGAAATACTGTAATTGTATGTGTCAGGACACGTGCAAAAGTCGGCTTGGTCGATATCTCTCATTGCTAGGGCATCTCCTTCATTTGGTATGTAGAGTGCATTGTATAGGATATCTATGCGTTCGCATTTCTCTTTTGCAACATATCCTTCTTCATTGCAAACACCATCATACCACCTGTGGATAACGTTGTCTCTGTCTGGCAGGATTAGTCTATCTCCAAAACTGTTAGTAAAAATAGCAAATTTGATATCTCTTGGAGAACTGATTTGGTATCGCTCTGGATATGATTGACATAAATCTGTCCAGAACGAATAGTCGCCATCTTGATATTCTGTTCCACCCGACAAGTATACTTCATATGCATATGAACCGCTACCCGAGGGGTATCCATATTTGCCATCGACGAAACCCGTGAAGCCGAATGGAAATTTCGACAAAGGCAATGGGAAATCGTAAGATGCAGGTGCATTATCATACCGTATAGGAATAATATCAAGCACAGCAAACTCATATTCAGCATAAACTGGCGTGTTGTTGTTGTTATCAACTGGTTCGTAGAATAGCCCGTGTTGAAAGTTTTGGTTGGTACGTCCTATATACATAATGGTCTCCCTTTTCGGGTAGGTCCCGTGCTGAGAGGTTACATCCCACCGCGGTAGTTCTTCTGCTGCTTTCAACGGTATTGTAATAAGTCCGCTGGTTTCTGATTCTTGAACATCAGCCTTGTTGTTAAGTGCTTCTTGTAACCCTTCAACATTGCTGATTGCAACTGTTGTCTGTGGCTGCGGCACTTCTGCAAGTATCGCCGCTTTGAGCGCGGCGAGCATTCCGGCGAGGGTGTCGCTGTCGGTGATGCCGTTGAGAAAGTCTTCCAACTCTTTCCATCTGTTGATAGTGGTGTCCTGCACGTCGGCATCGTTGAGAAATGCAGTAACGAGTGCCTTGAACGCCTCGTAGTCGGCTTTGGATGTTTCGAGTGTGGTGAGCCTTGTGCCCAAGTCTTCCACATCGGCAATGGCGTGTTGGTGCGCTGCGGGGGTAACTTCGATGTTGCCACCTTGCAAGGTTTCTACTACTGCGGTGGCTACTGCTGAGGCAAGGTCGCTTGACGACACTTTGCTTTCAAGTGCTGCCGAAAGCCCGTCGATTTTGCTCTGAGTAAGGCTGTCCTCGTCTTTGTGCACAAAGGCATCGATAAGGGCTGCAAATTGTTCCTCAGTAGGTGTTGCGTACTTTTTAAAGTACTGTTTTAATACTGTTCTTGTTGCTGCCATAATTTAATTGGTTTTAATTGTTGGAATATATAAGGTGTGTGTGGTTAGAGTTTCATTATATAACATAGGGCGTAGTAGGGGGGCAATGAGGATGTATCATTGGTACTGAACCTTATTAATTTGGTATCAGATCTACTACCTGATGTTCCTCCTGAATTAAAAATCATATCATCAGTTAGGAAATGATAACCGACTCCTGATCCTTCGCTACCGCAATTGGCAGAACCAGTTTCATATCGCATACTATAATTTGACTCACCGTTATTTTTATTATTCATTCTATCATCGCCAGAGAATCTGTGCCGATGCGCAGGTATATCCGTTGCGGTTAGAGTGATACTTGCACTATGTCGGTGTGTTGCCGAACCACCCGGAAGCCCTGTCGGGTATGTTGAACCTGCACAGACAATAAACTTATCTTGTAGAGGTGGTGTGCCGTTATGTCCATTGCACAACGCCCATCCACTTGGTATAGTATTGGCAGCACCACTCCACATCATAATCATACCTTTCACAAAGGCTACTGATGCTCCGCTTAATTTAGAATCAATCTGTGTTCGTGTGTAATATTTATCGTTATGGGTATGGTCTGTATTTGATTTGCTGTTGAGTGTTGACTGCAAATTAATAATCTCTGATATTGTGTGATTATGACCTGCCGCTGCCTTGCCGTCTACCAATGTCTTTAATGCCGAGTTGGTTATCTCCGACAATGCGCGAAAATCGCTCCAACTCCATTCGCCGGTTGTGCCCGACACAAGCCTCCTAATGGTGTAGGCGGAGGTGAATGTTTCGTTGTTGGCGGTGGCGTTGATGTTTTCGGTAGATATGCCACAGCGAACACCAGAACCAGCCGGAGAATAAAGGATTTCGCCCACAAGATCGTCGCCAGTGCGCACATAGACGTATCCTTCGGTGCGTGATTGGCTGTTGCCTGTGCAGCCTTTTATAATAAGTTTGTCGCACCCCGCTATCTGCGCTATCACTGCAAGCAGTTTGGTGTTGTTCTGTATGTAGTCCATACTTTCGCAATCGAGCGGAAAGCGAGGAAAACTTGTGTAATTGCCTAATATCGTCTCTTTCTGTGCCATAATTGTGAATTATGAATTGTGAATTATGCATTATGAATTATGCATTATGAATTAATCTCCATTTCTTTCCCGGTGTCTTTGCGTTGTTTACCACCGAGGTGAACCGTGCCTCTATCTCGTCGCCCAATGCTATCTCGGGCGGAACGTACACCGTAAAGTCAAAACGCTCCTCGGCGTTGTGGGCTCGATCGTTGAGCATTATGTGCCATTCTCTATCGTTAAGACGTATCGGCATCTCTATGCTCTGTGGTCGTGGGTTGCGTAGATAGAGGTAGTATGGTTCTGCTACTTCTGCCTGACTGTCGGTAACAGTTATGCCGGGTTCGCCGTCGTTGAATAGCCGATTGAGGCAGTATTCAAGGCGGCAAACCTGTGCGTTGTATTTCAACTGTATAAAAGTTTCGTCGCGGTAGGCGTTTAGACGGTCGCGTATGGTGTTGAATATCCACATTATTGCACACAGCACTGCCACTATGCCCGCCTTGCGCAGTGGCATTGGCAACAGCATTATGGCTGTGGTGGCAAAATCGGTTTTATATACTTGCTCGTGCATCTTAATTATGAATTATCAATTATCAATTGTCAATTGTCAATTAAACATACGGTATCATTCCAATATCCAACGTTCCCGGATTGAAGTATCCAGCGTATGGTGTTGTCTTATCTGAGATCTGATAGGTAACACCGAGCGCGTCAATGGCAGAACAATTGCGCACCTGTACTATCTTTACACCTTTTACGGCTTGGAGTGTGTCGGTGAGTGCCATAATAGAAAACTCGCCATTGAAGGGTAGGTTTTGAAGGTAGGTTTTCATTGCTGCCTCGCAGTCGGCTTGCACTTCGTTGCTTTTTAGTAGTGGATCGTACCAAATGTCTACACCGCAATTGAATGTATCACCCACAGCATTGATAAGCCGTGTTTTTACTCCGGCGTATTTGATACGTAGGATGTATTCTTTTATCTGTGGTTCTTGGTCGGGAAGCGGTATGCGGTTGCCGTTGTCCTCTCCGGCTATTTTTAGTAGTAGAATACCCGAAACGGCATCGTCGATGGCTACGGCGTGCTTAATGATACGTGCCTGTGCTATCTCATCGTCGGTGTGTCCATCAAGTATGGGGTTGCCCCATTCGTCTAACTCAAAGTTGTAGAGATATTCTTTCAACTTTTGGGCATACCAGCGAGTTGTACCCGGCAATTGTTGCAAAAAACGCTCTTCCACTTCATTCTTGGTGCTCTCAAACAGTGCTTCCAACACGTGTGCACAGTACGCCACTATGTAGAGGATTATGCCTTCGATGCTCACCTTTGAAAAATGGGTATCCCAACGTTCGCCCGGATTAAACCCATACAGTTCTTGCACCGCCGTTGATTCCATCCATTTGGCTTGCAGTTCTTCTAATATCTCACTCGTTGTCCGTGCCATTTTAATTATGCATTATGAATTATGAATTATGCATTATCACCTTACCCAAAATCCCGTGAGCCTACTTTGATCCTCTATGGTCATAAAGCCAATGCCTGTGAACTTTATGTCGTCGGCATCGGTTATGCCGGTGGCAGATGGTTCGGCAGAAAGCATTGCCACAGCCGCAGACTTGGCGGGTACGCCGGTTTCCAATTCTTTGCCGGGGTCTAATGCTGTGCTAAGGTCCAAACCGTTTTTGTCGGCAATGGTAAGCGCAGCATCAGCGTTGCCCGCCGTCTGCAATGCTATGTCAAATATGCTCTGATTGGGTAATACTGTGGTTTTCATCAATTACAAATTATGAATTATGCATTATGAATTATGCATTATGCATTGTTGTATTTGGCTTCTTGTTGTCTTATCCATACAAGACCGTTGAAACACTCAGCCCAATCCCTATCAGAGAGGAGGTCGGGGTCGATGTGCAGGTAGTAGCGCAATTGAGCGTTTATCTGCCTTATAGCATCGTTGGGCTGGATTTTGGCCTCCTCTATAATTTTGAGAGTTCGGCTTCTTTAATCTGGATAAGCGCGCCCATTTTCTGAGCCGCGCCAAAAAACAGCGAATCGTCGGTTTTAAACTCTTCGCAGCCGCCAAGCCAACAATTGTTAAACATGGTTTCTGCCATTTTAATAGGATTGTTGCCAATGCTCGATACGTATGCCAACACTTTGCGGTCGGGTTTACGCAGATAGCACACTTTGCCGTCGGCTTTTACGGCGTATACTTCGCCGTGCTGTTTTTTCCATTGGTTGATTTGTCCCTCGGTGGCTTCACCTGTTAGGGTCTGTTTTTCGTTTTGTTCCATTTTAATTACTAATTATGAATTATGAATTATGCATTATGAATTATGCATTATTTCATACTGATAAGGTTAAGAAATACAATTGGCAGCGATACCTTCATGTAGGTTTCGTCGTTGCCGAGCGAATGCTGTGCTTCGGTAAATTCACAGCCTTGCAACACGTCGGTAATCAATGTGTCGCCGCGTTCTGCGTTGCCGTAGGTAACTGTGATGTCGAAGTGCAAAGAGAGTAGGTCGTGATTGGGCGACATTGAGATAAGGCTCTCAAATTCGCTTTGCAAAAGGTCGATGCTGCCATCGTAGGTCTTTTGTCCACGCTGCACTGCAATTGGGTTTACACCTTTGCCGTAGATCACGTCTTTCTTTTGGCTAACCTTGTAAGCCACCTTTTGTATCTTGGTGATGTCCACACCGCCTACACGTACCGTGATGTCGGCAAACGTGTACTCGGTGCTATCAAATGTCTGTTGAATTGTTTGTGCCATAATAATTTACTTTTAATTATGAATTATGCATTATGAATTATGCATTGAGCATTAAGCATTAGTATCAAAACCCAACTTCACTTCAATGTACTTGGTGTATCCGTAGGGTTTTACTTTGAGGGTGATGTCGATGCGCGATGTGGCAACAACGTTTTGTTTCGGGTCTACGTAACAGGTAACGCCTTTGTCGTTGGGATTGGATGTGTCAACGCCAAGGTTGCCTTCCACAGTCATAAGCGAATAGATGTTGCGTTCCACGTTGTTTTCAATCTCCTTGCATATTGCTGTGGGTATTGTGCCGTCGGCTGTTACGGGTATTTCGTCGCCGATGTATTCTACAAGAGTTTTGTAGGCTACGCGGTAGGCTTTGTCGATAGTTCTGCGGCGTGGTACAAGTGCGTAGTCGTCGCTTGCTGCGGTGGCCATAAGGTCGTCGCTAATGTAGTAGCCCGCTTTGCCTTGGAATGTGCGAACGGTGATAAAGCCTTTTTCGTGCTTACCTTCGGCGTAAGTGTTGGTTACAAGTCTAACCTTTGCACTTGTGCCCGAACCTTCAATGTAGTACCATTCTGCGGCTGCAAGGCTGCCGTCTTTTACTCGTGCCAACGAACGCTGCACGGGTACACTTGCGGCGCGTCCTGCTACGTACCACAATAGCGGAACACCTGACAATGCGGTGTCGGAAAATGCGTTGTTTACGTTGTCTACCACTGCCACACGGTTGATGCCGGCGGCTTTTAGGTCGGGATTGGTTTTGTAATAGGTGTCGGCAAGCGAAACAAAAAACATCACGGGGGCAAACAGTTCTTCTGCCGCCCATTCGCCTACGCTCTGCAACATTTTAAGGTAGTTGAGATTTTCGCAGTTGCTAACAATCACATTGCGCACCACGCCGTCCATTCGGCTGAGCATTGCTTTGATGTTGGTTTCGGCGTTGTTGCCGGTGATGGTCTTGCCTGTTACAATCAAATGGCATTTGCCCGCCTCGCTGAAAAACGCTTTTATAAGGTCGTTGTCGGCTCCAAATTGGTCTACAAACTCCTCGTAAGTGCGGCAATCGATGTCTTGTTGAAGGTTGGCTGCAACGAATGCGAGTGTTACCCCGTCGTCCATCGGTTCCACTCCGCCAAGACTGCCGTTTTTGAAGTCTATTTTTACGTATGGTAACATAATAATGTCGTTTTAATGTGTTTATAATTATGAATTATGCATTATGAATTATGAATTAAGCATTATGCATTGTTAATTGTCCGGTGCTTTTAGTTTGCGCTCTATCTTTTCCAATACCTGCGAAAACCTATTGAATGCCTTACTGTTTTCGTTTATGGCTGATACCAATTCGGCGTTCGACTTTTGCAGATACTCTATGTATTTGTCGCGCAGTTTTGTGTTGGCCTCCTCGCGCAATTGCATTTCGGCTAACATCTTTTTGACAATGAAAAACACCGCCAAAAACAGTATTACCGACACTGCCACCGGATATGCAAGGTTTTGAAATATGCCTACTGCGTCTACGGTTTCCATTGTTGTAGTGTGTTTGCTGTTGTTTGTAAAAAAGCCCCCCGTCGGTTGTCCGTTTGCTCAATGGCCGGGTGTATTGTGTGCGCCTTAAAACATTGCGCCTCTGTGGGCCATGCTTGCGGCGCTCCACCTATGGGGGGCGAGACAAAACTTAGTTATTAACTTTTAATAGAGAGATCCGGGATTAGTCGCCTGCGCCTCCTTGTCCTTCGTTTCCGCCGTTGCCCTGTTGTTCTACGGGGGGAAGGTATGCGCCAAATCTTGCACTGGCACTGATTACTGTGCCGTAGTATTCGGGGGCGTTTTCTTGTGTGTAGATTTCCACATCGCCGAGGGCAAAGTTGTAGTCGCTCTTGTGCCAAGCGATGTATGCCACATTGTCGGCAATGGTAGAACGTTTCATAATGTTCAAGCCGAAGATGTTGCCAATTACGCCGCTTTCAGCATCGGCACATGCAAGGAAGGCATTGGTTTGTGCGTCGGTGAGTTCTTTCAACAGTTTGGAGTATGCGGCTGCCGAAAGTACCACGTAGCGGTCGCTTTCGGGATAGTCGCCCTCGTCGAATGCCTGTGCCTGTTCGCGCAAGATGTCAAGCACCTTGGCGTTGGCTGCGATTGCTCCGCCTTTGTAGGCTGCAATGGCTGTGATGGCTTCGGTGGCAATCTTTTGGTTGAGGCTCTTGGCAATCTTTTCGGTGATAACGCGGCGTTTGTCGTAACTCAGTTCCACGTCTTCGGGGTTGTACACGCGCACGGGGTCGGTGGTGAAATGGTGCATTGTGATTACAGCCTCGGTGTCGTTGCTGGTGGTAACTGTGCCGGGCAATACGCTGCGGTCTTTCTCCACATTGATTAAGCCCGTTTCTACGGGAATGTGTATCTGGTGGTTGTCGGCAAAGGCTGAATAGTCGGTGCCTTTGGTTACGAATGTGTTGTCGGGTAACAATTGTTCTTTAATGTCGTTTACCCAAATTTCTTTGTTTAATGCCATGGTTTTCTATGTTTTAAAATTACTAATTATGAATTATGCATTATTAATTGTGCATTGTTTACTCCCACTCTTTGTGGAATTTCTCTTTGTAGAGCCTTTTGAACTCTTCAAGGTTTTCGGCTTTGAGGGTGCGCAATTTGTCGGTGCGGTCGAGTTCGTCCCAAGTGGCGGAAGCCGGAGCGTTTTTTTTGAGCATAGAGGCGAGGCTCACTTGGTTCTGCGCCTCAGGTTCTGCCGTCTGCGCTTTGATAGCCCCGAAAAGTTTTTCGGTCTCTTTGGGGAATGAGAGGTAAAAACTCAATGCCTCGCTTTTCACCTCTTCGGTGATTTTACCGTCGGCAATGGCTTTGTCTACAAATGCCTCAGCCTCGCGGTAGTCGCGTTCGGCAAGGTCGCGTTGCAGTTCGTCGATCTTGGCGTTAAGAGCCTTGATGGTGTCGGTTTGTTCGTCTACCTGAGCCTGCAATTCCATGTTGCGCTGGCTCAATGTTATTTCTGAATTGTCGGGTTGCAATTCTGGTTTTTCTTTCTTTTCCATGATGTAAAAAAGTTTGTTAAAATCGTTTATACTGAGTTGATTCTGTTTGTCTTCACTGTCGTATACCACAAGGGCGTTTTCGTCGGCGGGAATGCTCACAATAGAGGCTTCGAGCAATACGCTTTCGGTGGCTGTGTCGATGCCTTTGGTGCGTGTCATCTGTTTAATAACAATGCCCATCGAGCAACCTTTTATAAAGCCTTGCTCCACCTTGCGGGCTATCTCTGCCGCTTCGGGGTCTTCCATATCAAACACAGGCGTTGCGCTCAATTGTCCGCCTTCTTTCTTGATGTCTTCCCATCGGCCAATCACCATATGGGGATTGTGCTGGTAAAGCATTACGGGGTTCTTTTCAAACCGGGAAAGGTTGATGCCTTTTACGTCGGTCTTGAAACCGTAACTGTTGATTGTTTCGCTATCACATAAAACTATTCGCATCGCTAATTATGAATTTTGAATTTTGAATTATGCATTATGAATTATGCATTACTTACTGAGTTTTCCTTTGTTGAATTGTTCGGTAACAAATCGATCTTCCAATTGTGCAATCTTGGTTATTAGAGGAGGGGTTAGTTCCGGGTCTTCTTTCATTTGCGCCTCCATCCATCGGTTGAAGTTCTGGAAGGTTTCGATGTTGTCCATCACCGTTGCCCGTTTGTCAAGTTTTTCTATGCTGTTGGCAAGTTTCTGAATTTGGGAGATAAGTTTGGCAAGTGCTTCGGGTTCCATCTCCTCTATGTCGTCCACCTTTTCAAGTATCTTGCTTATTAGCACAAGTATCTTGTTTACGATTTCGGGGCGTGTGATATTTAATGCGGCTCTACGGGCTTCCCATTGTCCGTCTTTCACCCATCGGGCAACGGTGTTTTCGCCAATGCCAAGTTTTTCGGCAATGGTTTTCTGTTGTTCGCCCTGCATGTAGTAGAGCCGTGCAAGTTCGCGTTCTTGGGTCTTACTGTTCATGGTTTTTGTGTTTCGGTAGTGCAAAAATGTAGGTTAATTCACCCCTACAAAAAAACTTTACTCATTTTAAACAGTATTTTTCACTCTGAGCCCACGAAAAGCCAATTTTGCACCATAATCAAACACAAAAACACTATGAATATAGGATACCTTTTGCAGATTGTTAACGAGCGGATAAGCGACATCGAGGCTCTTAAATACATCGACCGCAACTGGGGACAGTTAGACCTTGAAACCCCCGCCGTTAAATTTCCTTGCGCCATAACAGATATTGAAGGTGTGGAATATTCCGACCTATTGAACCGAGGACAGGTGGCGGACATTGAGTTCACCGTTACAATAGCGGTACAAAACTTTTATAACACCTCTCAAAAAGCACCCAACAAAGCCAAAGGTTACGACATATTCGACATTATTGGCGAGGTTAACGACCTATTGCAAGGATACGCCACACCCGAGTTTGCCACCTTTTCTCGCCGTCGCCTTCAAAAGGTTGATGCCGAAAAAAATTACTCGGTCTACACCCTTACCTATCACACCCTCACCCGCTCACGAACTGACATCAACAAAGTTCCAGCACCGGCAGTGAAATTGAATATTAACCCCAGTAATTCATAATTATGCATTATGAATTATGCATTAAAACATTAATAAAATGGTTACTCCCTCAGAATTAAAGTCGGTTCTCTATTCCTACCAAGTGGAACAAATCACCGACGACGACACCGAAATAGTGCAAGAGGCTATCGACACAGCCGAAATGCTTGTGCGCGGATATCTGAACGCCGCAAACCTACGCCGCGAAACCGCTTCGCTCACCAAACAGCAATACCGTGCTTGGCGGCTCTACGACATCGATGCTATGTTTAACAAAACCGGCACCGACCGCAACCCGCTCCTTCTGCGCATAATCAAACGCCTTGCGGCATACAACATCATTGAATTGAGTTGCCCCGATGTGCTAACCGAGCGCATTACCGCAATCTATAACGACACCATCGACCTATTGAAACGCATTGCCGGTGAAGGTGAGTTTGCCCTTTCGCGTTACATTATCCCCGATGCCATTTTCCAACCCTCCGACGGCGAAGGTGAGGGCGAAGGCGAAGGCACAGCCGCCGATGACACTTTGGCAATGCCATTCCGTATGGTCAGCCGTCCCAAATTCCGCCACGAACCCCTTTAATTGGAACGCGGACGGCTCGTCCGCATAATCCCTAATTTTTAACTTTTAATTTTTAATTAAAAATGAAGATATTATCCTCCGAAATTATCAAGCGTTACCAAAACCGCACACGTAAAGATATAGCCGACTGGCAGAATGCCGTCAACGTTGCCCGCAGTGTTTACTCGCCGCGTCAATACCTTTTGCAAAACATCTATGCCGACATCACAGACGATGCCCTTCTTGCTTCGCAGATACAGAACCGACAAGAACCCGTAATGTCGCGTGCCTTTACGCTCAACACTCCCGACGGCAAACCCGATGAAAAAGCAAGTGCTGCGCTTGCCGCATTGCCGTTTATCCAAGACCTTATAAAAGCCATCTTAGACAGCGAACTGTACGGTTATTCGCTTTGTGAGTTTATACCCGGCAAGCCTTACCCAGTGTTTAATGTCATACCACGCCAAAACGTTGAACCCGGCGACGGCATTTTCCTTCCCGACTATTACGCCAACACCGGCATACCATACCGCCGACTTAAAGAGTACGGCAAAACCATACTTGAATTTAACTCCAACCACATAGGCATACTTAACAAAACCGTGCCGCATGTGCTTTTCAAAAAGTTTGCACAAAGTTGCTGGTCGGAACTGTGCGAGATATACGGCATTCCGCCGCGTTTTCTCAAAACCAACACGCAAGACCCCGAAATGCTTTCTCGTGCCGAAACCATGCTCCGCGAAATGGGTTCTGCCGCCGCTATGGTTATCGACAACACCGAGGAACTCCAATTTGCTTCGGGCGTTACCACCACCGGCGACGTATACAACAACCTTATTACCCTCTGCAACCGCGAGATTTCGATGGTGATTTCGGGCGCAATCATTGGTCAGGACACCGCCAACGGCAACTATTCAAAAGAGGAATCCTCAAAAGAGATTCTCCAACGCCTTATAGAATCCGACAGCCGTATGGTGGAGATCTACTTCAACACCGCAGTTCTGCCCGCCCTCCGTTCGCTCCGCCTTATCTCCGATCAGCCGCTAACATTCGCATTCACGGCATCGGAAAACCTCTCAGACCTTTGGAGTAAGACCGTTGCTGTAATGCCGTATTATGACATAGACCCCAAGTGGATAAAGGAAAAGTTTGGGGTGGAGGTGGTTGGAAGTAGGAGCGTAGGCGGCTCGCCCGCGTTATCTTATAATGTCGCAGGCGAGCCGCCTTGCGCTCCAAATGATTTTTTCCTCTAAGGGGTGCAAACTTCCCCGTGTATATAAGTTTGGCTCACCTCTATTTCAACGAGGATTACCCCGAGGTTTTAACAGAGTTTAAACGTCTTGCTAACGCCGACAAAACGTTCTACAAACTATCGGCAATATCCGACGATATTGTGGCAAACGATTACCCCGTAAGCCGCGACCTTTACAATAAATACACCGGCAACCTCCGCCGTGCCGTTGATGCGGTTTTCAGTGGCGACGATGCCGACACCGACCTTGCACTAAGGTTGAAGGCTGGCGTTACACGCTTTGGAGCGTTCAAGGCTTTCAATGCCACACAAGACATCCGTGCCAAAGGTCGCACTGGTGCTGCCACTGCCGCCGACGATGCCGAAAACGTAGAAAAACGTTACAACAGTTTCCAAGCCGCCGAGTATGCCACCGCCGCATCACGCGCCCGAACTGCCAAACAGTTTGCCGAGTATATGACAGCCGACCGTATGCGCCTGTTTCCCAATCTCCGATGGCTGCCGTCGCGCTCCGTCGAGGTTCGCCCCGAGCACCGCATATTTTGGAACCGGGTTTGGCCTAAAACATCCGACTTTTGGCAGAAAAACCAACCCGGCAACCTTTGGAACTGCAAGTGCGATATGGAGGAAACCGACGACCCCACCGACATACCCGAAAAACTCAACCCAAAATACTCATCCGCATCGCCCGGACTAAAAGGCAACCCCGCCGTTACTGGTAAGATCTTTTCGGATGATTGTAGGTATGTGTCTAAGGTTACTGATCCTGGTACTTATAAGATGGTTGAAAAAGAGTGTAATTATTTTGAATCGTTAAAAAATATTCAAGACCACGCCTTAAAAACGAATTTAACGTCGAAGGTTTGTTCGTGTATTGGTGAAAAGAGTACCCCAATTACAGTTTGTATGGAGCAATACGGTTTTGAAGAATGTTTTGGAAAAATGATTACTGCTGACCCCGAAACATACTTATTGAAAAACGAAGTTGTAAAAAGGTGGGAAAAATATTTGCAAAACGCCGTTTACGTAGTCAATGGAAGGAAGCCAAATGACATGACACATAATCATGGAAGAAATCCGAGAAATCACTTCAAACGTCAATTTGATTACTTTGATTACTTTGAATTTGTGCTACCCAACGGAGAAAAAGCCTATTTTAATGTTGCACATAACAGAATAGACGGCAAATATTATATTTGGACAATAACAACAAGATTGTAAAAAAAAAGAGGAAATACCAAAGACCGCTCCATACGTGAACAGCATCCTCAGTACTCCTCACCACAAAAGTACAAACAATTTTTAAAACAACAAATAAAAATGCAAGAAATTTTAGAAAATAATATCTATCAAGGCGATTGCTTTGAACTTATTAAGGGGATTCCCGACGGCTCGGTGGATTGTGTAATCACCGACCCGCCGTATGGAACAACCGAAAACAAGTGGGATAAAAAGGTTGATTTGGTTGCATTATGGAAAGAACTATACCGCGTGGCTAAACCCAACGCTGCTTTCCTTTTTACCTCTCAAATGCCGTTTACCGTTGATTTGGTAAATAGCAATAGAAAAGATTTTAGATACGAATGGATTTGGGAAAAAAGCCAAGGCACCGGCTTTTTAAATGCTAATAAAATGCCATTAAAAATACACGAACAAATATTGGTGTTTTACCGCAAACTGCCTACATATAACCCACAAAAATGGCAGGGAAAGCCGTTGTTGAATATTAAAAGATCAGAGATTATATCAAAGAACTACAACAACCATAAAAGAACACCTTACATTAACCCTACTGGACTGCGGTATCCGGTTGATATTATAAAGTGCGATTATGATAGTTTGAGACATAATTCTACCCAAAAAAACAAACCCTTGCATCCAACCCAAAAGCCGGTGGCGTTGATAGAATACTTGATAAAGACCTACACCAACCCCGGCGAGGTGGTTTTGGACTGTTTTCTTGGTAGCGGCACTACGGCGGTGGCAGCCATCAATACAGGTAGGAAATACATCGGCTTAGAAAAAGAGACAGAATATATTGAAATGACAAAAAAAAATATTGAAGCACTGCAATAGGCGAAAAGGCAGACAACAATACGAGTGCCGGGACCAACTTTCCCCTTGATCATATCAACGTCTGCCACTGCAAATATACGAACAATTTTTAAATAAGTTATATAATCACCTAAAAAAACGTAAAAAAATGCCCGAAAAAACACCCATTAAACTCACCAAGGCACAAAAAGCCGCATTACGGGCAATGTTCGTACCTTATTGCCGCCACAACCGAACATCCTACGACGGCAAAACAATCATTTGCGGCTTGAAAGAACTCAAAGAACGGTGCGAATACTCTAATTGGACAACGTGGGCAGACTGCCCCACCAACTGTCCCCACCATCTTATGATGACAAAAGTTACTTGCACCCCCGACAAATGCGCCTTAGCCGAGCATTTTATAAAGGAAGTAAAAGATTGTTTAACCAAATAAAATAGGAGGAAATATGGATTTTAATTCATTAACAGAAAGTTTTAACGCCGGAAAGAACGGAACGCTAACAGCAGGAGAGGCCGTCAAAAATTGGCTCACTCTGTTGGTGTCAGGTATTATGTTCTTGTTCTTCGCGGCAATCGGCTTGCCTTTCCTTGTATTGGGATTAATAGTCCGAGCAATTAAAGCATTGTTTAACACATTAAAACAGAGACAAAATGAAAAAAGTAACCCACCGCTTAGTTGAAGAACACATCCAAGCCAACAGTTTTAACGACTTGAAAAACAAACTTGCTGCGTTTGGTGTCAATTCAGATTCAATGGTAAATCTCAGTGTTGATGTTTCAGCCATCAACCATGAAACCGTGCACTACCAGAAAACCATCCGTCGTCTACGCCGCCAAGTGCGCCACCTTAAACGCCTTATTAAAAGCAAAGACCGTTTGAACTTTGCGCAAGAGGAATTTTACAAGTGTATGTTAGACGAATGCAATAAAAGGGAGGAGGCAGACAAAAAAAAGTCAACTGAGTTTTTTACCAAATGTCTGTTGAATGCCCTTTATACTGCACAAAACACCGTATAACTATGAACCACACCCAATTCACCGTCCACATCGAAAAACTTACCGAGGCAATACAAAACGCCATCACCCGCGACCTGCCCGAAATACTCGGCAACAAGGCTGCATCTATGTTTCGCCAAAACTTCCAAAACGAAGGTTTCTTTGGTAAGAAATGGGGCGAGGTTCGCCGCCGACATCCAGAGTTTAAGTTTCCGGGAGCGGACGGCAGCCGCAAAATACTTTCGGGCAGAACCGGCAACCTCGGGCGGAGCATACGCTATAAGGTTGGCAAAGGGCAGGCTGTGGTATATTCCGATGCCGTGTACGCAAAGATACACAACGAAGGCGGCGAGATACCTGTTACAGCCAAAATGAAAAAGTACTTTTGGGCTATGTACTACCAAACCAAAGGCAAAACGGTGGGCAGAACCAAAAAACAAAGGGACATTCTTACCAAGCAAGCCAAGTTCTACCGTGCTATGGCTTTAAAGAAAATCGGCTCTGTAATTAAAATCCCCAAACGCCACTTTCTCGGAAAATCCCCCAAACTCGAAGCCGAACTCAAAAAACTCATCACCAAGCACCTCTCCGGCATCATCAAACATTAAAATAAAACGCCGTTGCAATACCTTTGCAACGGCGTTGTTTCGCTTTCCGGGCTTCCTGTGTTTCGTGTTTTTTGTGTTTTTCGTAGTTAATTTGTTAACGAACGTTTTCCGGCGATTATCTCTTGAAAATCCTCCAACCCTTCTATTTGGTTTGTCACTTTTGTGTGTTGCTCCGGGTCGGTGCTGCAACTATATACGCCACTACGAGCCACATCGCAGTCCATTATCTTTTTGCGGTGTCTAAGCACATCAAGCCGTTGTTGTAGCAAAACATCTATCTCGGTGCATTCTCTTGCTGTAACCTCCAATTTGGGTGTAAGGTCAAACATATACCCTACTATCGGCTCAATCTCAAAAAGTTCTTCCGGGTCGTTGTTCTTTATTGGCGTATCGATACGGATGCGGTCGTCGTTGTCGTGCCTTTCGATACGTATGGGTTTTAACCGTGGGTTGTTCCGTTGTATTGTGTCTTGTTGTAACACAAGTTTGGCAATGAATTTGTCTATATCGCTGCACAATATCAGTTTGTTGTGGTAGTTTTTCATTACCTCGTGCAACAGTCCGCCTATTTTCGGCAAATAACTCAATGCCGGGTTGGCGTATCGTATAATGCAAATTGAATGTTCCATTTGTCTTATTTTTTTATCTGTTTCAATAATTCCTTTATTCGCACTTGCGCTGCCGCGTATTGTGCTTCTTTTTCCTCTTGGCGTTTGATATACGCCTCGCGGTAGCGGTTGTACATATCGGCTACTTGTTGCTCTGTGGCGGTGGTCTTGGTGCGGTCGTAGCCGTGCTTTTTTATCACCTCGTCGCGGTTGAGGCTGGCATCGTAGCATTGCTGCAACCTGTTAGTAAAGTACGTTTCAAAGATTTTTAAGATAGTAAGGCCGTTGATTTCGCCATAGAGGGTGATGCCGCAGTCGCCTGTTTTTATGCTCTCAAACACGAGCCTTAGGTCGGCGATGTTGAGTTCGGGGTAACGTTGAAATATAAGGTTTGCCGTTTCCACCGTTTGAACCTCCGTGAGTGCGTATTTCTTGCCGAGAAAGGCTGTGAGGTTGTCTAACCAAGTTGTCAAGTAAAGCACGGTAACTTTTTCGCCGTACTGCGCTTTTATCTGACTTATCGAGGGCAGACCGCATTGCGATGCTGCCACCGGCGAACGGATGTCCGCCGTCTTTGCCGGCACTGCAAGCGGTGAGTATTCCGCAAGGAACTCTTTTGCAGGCAGTGCAAGCGCAGCGGCGGTGTCCGCCTTTTTTACCAGAGTGTTTCTATCCATTGGAGTGTCCATTGGTGATAGTGTCTAAGAGATTGAGCCGTGTCTGTATGCTTTTTTCGGGCTGCTGTGCCTTGTTGCCGCTTATTATAGAGGCAAGCAATACCTGTGTCTTGCATTCAAGGGTCTTTAAATCCAAATTGTTGTAGAGCCACGGGTGCAATTCGGGTATCTTATCCAAAAAGTGTTGGAAATATGTTATAAATTCCAACGTTTGCGGCACTTTGCCCGGGTTCTTGGCGTTCCAATACGCTATTAAACGGTTGTAGATGTCGTCGATTTTACGCGCATCTACCGGCTTAAAGTCGTATTTTACGCCTTTCTTGTTGCTGTACCACTGGCAAAACACCGCTATCATATTGTTATGGAATGGGTTTTTCATAGTGTTTCCTCTTTCTTTTTTTCAAGTTTCAATATTACTTCGTGTTTTGCTTGGGCGCGCATCTTTGAATTTTCGGCAAGGTTGTAGTTAAGTATGCGGGTATGGGCTTTGTAGAGACCGTTAAGGCGTGTCATTTCTCTGTCGAAGTCTGCCCTCAGTTCGCGCAGTTTGGCTTTGATGTTGTCTTTGTCGTTTGTGTTGTTTTCTATCTCCTTAGAGTAGAGGGCAAAACCCTTGCGGCGGAGTTCGTTGCCCACTTGTTTCAATCCTGTAAGGCTTTTTTCGAGTTCGTCTTTTGCCTTGTTAAACTCTTCCATCACAACCTCTTTTTTCTTGGTTATGTCGTCCAACGTGGGTTGTGCGGCTTTGATCAAATCACGTGCGCGGTCTGAAAATGTAATTTTAATCTCTCTAAGTTTGTTTTCTACTTCAATCTGTGTCATGGTAATAAAAATTTAATTTGTTAATAACTTAATTGTCTGTAATTATGAATTATGCATTATGAATTATGCATTATTTACATCGGTAAGCACAACTGCACCGCCTCGGCATTCATCAGTATCTTGCGTTTGGGCTTGTTGATGCGGTTGCCGCCTGTGCCGATGTAACCCTCTATGCCCACCGCTATGCCTACTAATCGGTAGAATGTGCTAAGGCTGCAAGGGTAAGTGTGTACCACGTAGGCACGCCAAACCTGTCCCATACACCGGCGTTGGTTTCCCGGTTCAAAATGTAGGTCTACTATGTGCTTTATGTGCAAGGCGCGTTTTATGGTATTGGCGTGCATCGATGGTAATTGTGAATTGTGAATTATGAATTATGCATTATGAATTATGCATTAGTTTACATCAGTAATGCTCAGCGGTATGCTTACCCATTCGTTGTTGTTGCCGCGTTTCCAAGCACGGATAAACTGTTTCGACGGCAGCGGATCGTAGGCGTTCATAATGATTTCCACACCTTCGGAAAACTTGTCGTTGTTGATTTGTTCTGCCACATTGCGGAGTTGGAGCACGCGGCTGGCTTTGAGGTTGCCTTTCTGGTCTTTGCTCAGTAGTTTGAGCACCATGTCAACCAACGCCTGTGTGTCGGTGTCTTTGGCAAGACCGTTGATGTACGACTTTATAAGGTCGATGCCGTCTTGCACGGTGTCTTTGTAGTTGTCGAGGATGTAACAGCCAAGTTCTATGCGCATCTTGCCGTCGGATGTGGTGAATGTGTGGCTGCGCTGGTTGTCGGTGGTCATCTTCATAACGTCTTTTTTCATTTCCAAAAGGCTCTTGAAGTTGCCGAAAACCGCATCTTTCACCATTGCCAATTGTTCTGAAATGCTCTCCAATTCGGGGATGGTGGTGCGCACTTGGTCGTCGATCATTGCGTTGAAGGTTTCGAGGTTCTTTTTGCGCTTCTCTTTTGCCTGTTGCTTTGCCTGTGCCTTCTTGAAGGCTTCAAACTGTGCCAGTTCGTCGGCACTCATTTTTACTGTTTGTTCCATTTTAATTGAAATTTAATGCGTTAATAAATCTTTTGTCCATAATAGTGTAGTTGTCTACCAGATTGCGCTCTGTTAGTCGTTTGCCGCTTTGCTGAATGTGCATCTTAATGCTCAGAATGGCGCGTTTTTGGCAAAACTCGTTAAACAGTGCTGCATCCTCGGTGTAGTGTAGGGTGTGAGCCAAGATGTCGGTAAAAAAGTCGTAATACTTTTGCATCGGCTTTTGTAGTTTGTCTTCTTGTAGTGCTGCCATGATGTTGTCCTCCTATTCTATGCCCAACATTCTAAGTAGCATTACCACGGCTTCCCATGTTCCAGCCGCTGCCGTTACTATTGCGCCGCCTTTGCCAACGGCTTTTACAATCCAAATTTTGCGGGCATTATCCCACTTTCCTGATGTCTGTGCCATAATATTTGCGTATTAAATGGTTAATTATGAATTATGCATTCCGCATTGCTTCAAGTGCTTTTCGTTGTTTGTTAAATTCAAAACTCATTGCTATCAGTTCCTGTGTGCTCAGAGTGTTGAAGTCGCGTTTACCGGCGGCGTTGTAGAGTGTGCCCATAATGATGTTCCACTCTTGCGGTCCCCAGTTCTTTTCGGGTATCTTGCCTTGCATAGCCAAAAGGTGTCCGCATGCCGCCTTTGCCCGAGTTTTGGCTTGGTCGTGGCGGTTTTTGGGTTTGGGCTTTTGGTCGGGAGAGAGTTGTGCCTCCAACACCCGGCATATTTCGCCGAGTTGAAGGGTGTTGAGTTCTTTGCTGGAACGTACACCGTAGGCGGCATCCAGCATGTCGTGCGCCTCGTCGTCGGTCATTCCGAGCCGCGCAATCAGAATGTGATACTGTCTGATAAGTCGTTGTTTTGTAAGTTTTGTCTCCATCTTATTATGAATTATGAATTATGAATTATGCATTATGAATTATGCATTACCCCAGTACGCCTCCGCCTTTTCTTTCACCACGTCGTAGTATCCGCTGCCGCCGTAACGCGTTACCGGGAAAGCCCTGAACCCTTCCACCCTGAACACCGCATTGGCATCGCGGTAGATGCGCTTGGCTATGTTGCCGTCGGGTTCTTTGCCGTTAACATGGCTTACATAACAGAATATCTTGTGGGGGAATGTCTCTTTGAGTGAGCGGTATTCGCTGAATTTGAGGTCGGCAAACTGTACTGAATCTATCACCACAAAGTTTGGCGAGTTCTTTTTGCGGAGTTCCTCGGTTAGTTCGTCCACCGTCCACTTGTCGCCGAGTAGGAAACGGTTGCCCACGGTCTGCATCTGAGCCCGCCTTACCGCGTCTTGCATCGTCAGGCTCATGCCCTCCTCCACGCTGTTGTAGATTACGCGGCTGAATTTTGTCATATACTTGCAGAGTGCCATGCAGAAACTTGTCTTGCCGTTCTTTGGGCTGCCGTACACGAACCATGTGCCGGTTTGTTCGGGCATTCCTATGAGGCTTGCCCACGGCTCGTCGAGGTTCAAGAGTTTAAACTTGGCTTTAAAAAGGTTGTATGTGTTAATTGCTTTCTTGGGCATGGCTGTGTAGTTTTGCTATTTCTTTGGTGATGCGGCGGAGCGATGGCAGCCCGGCTTCGGGTGTCATTTCGTCGCCGAGACATTTGCGGAGTATCTTGTTGGGGTCGGCACCTTCGGGCATATTGGCCTTGATAATGGCTATGGCATCCGAACACGAAAACCTCTGGTGCTCTTCGGTGTCAACAGGCACAAGGTTGATGTATTTGCGTCCAAACCGTGAGAACAGTTCGGTGTAACCCACTTTCTTGTTGTTGATGGCGCGGTTAATCTTGGCTTTCAGTCCGTCGGCTCCTATCATATAGAACCCGCAGATGCCTTCCACAGCGTTCCACAAGGCTTTGATTTCAAGAAATGCGGCATATTGAAGGTCGCCCGCCTCGTCAAGGATTATAAGAGGGTTGACGAGCGAACGCACGTAGTAAACAAGGTCGGAGTAAACGTCGGCGTATTTGTCGGTGTGGTTGATGCCGAAACTCTTGGCTATAAACCTTATCAACTGGCTTTTGGTTTTCACTTGGCTGCAATCCACATACACCACATTTTTGTGGGTGCGGGCGTAATACTGTGCGGCGTAGGTCTTGCCGATGTCGCTAAGGTCGCAGAGCAATGCGCTGTTACTGGTTTCTTGACACACCTCCAACTGGCGTGTAACAATCTGGAAAACCTTTGTGTTGGCGGTGTTCCATTGCGGACGGTCGCCTATCTCCACGCCCAACTCTCTTGCAAGGCGTATCCATTTGGCATCGCTCAGTTGCTGCGCCGTGTTGCCGTGGGTGATGTTGCTGTATTGGCTGTTGCTTATGCCCAACTTTACGGCAAACTGTTTGTCTGATCCGACGAACTGACCTCTCTGTGTCTCTATCGCCGCCAATATCTTCTGAATTGTGCTTTGTGGTATCATACTACTGCGTTTTATATGTTATTAATTATCAATTGTCAATTATGAATTATGCATTATGAATTATGCATTACATCAGTTCCAACGCCCATGCGCCCAAATCCTCTGAATCGTATTCGCTACTAAACTCATCCTCTTCATATCCCTTGGGTTGTGGGTTCTCTTGGATTTGGAGTGTAGACGGCTCGTCTGCCTTATCCGCGATCTCCTCCTCTATAACATCCTCCTCCAATATCCCCACTTTCGGCAACTCTTTCCTGCGTTCTCTCATCATCTTGTCGAACTTGGCAATGCGCTTGTTTTGCTCCAACATCTTAGCCTCGTCCTCCTCGGTGCGTTCTGCCTGACATTCGTTGTAAGCATAGTTTTCGCGGTTTTCAGCCTCGCCAATAAAGGTGTCGCCTTGCCACAGGTAAACAGTGCCCACGCTGCCGTCGTCTTTGGGCAGCCAGTAAGCCGTAACGCGTTTGTTGTTGGGTTTCAGTTTGTTCAATCCGGCAAAGTCGGTTAGTCCGTATTCACCGTTGCAGCAACGCACATAATCATTATTGCGAATACTGGTGGCAGTTTCGTTGCCTATATAGCGGAACAAAGTTTTAGGTTCTATCTTTTGGCAGTTGGGATTCTTGCACTTGATAAGCACATCGCGGCGGGTCATACCGGGAAAGTTCTTTTGGTCGGGGTGAAGTTCGTTGTTGTGTTTTTCGATGTCGCTGAGGTCGTCGGCAATAACGGTGCGGAGGTCGTATTCCGGTTCGGGATAGTCGCCATCTACCTTGGTGCGAATGCTGCGGTAGGCTTCGTGCTTTGCATACCAGCGTCCGCGTGTGTGTCCGTTCTTTTTGGCTGTGCCCCATTTGAGACTCTTGATATTGTGCTCTGCGCGTTTTTCAGTAGGCGAGTTGCAGAAACGTACAAAGGGAAACAGTTGGTCCAAAAAGTCGAAGTTGCTCATAAGGTGATGCTCCACCTCCAACTCCATTGGAATGCCCAACCCCAACTCCATCAGTTCTATAAACATATATCTAAAAGTCTCTATCACCGTGTCGGCATTGGGTTTGCCCATTACGTAAGCGGGGCGGAAATAGTAACCGCTAACCACATCAACGGCAATATACTTGTAAGCCCATCCCTTAGCGGTGTGACGGCTCAGAGCCACGTCGTCCATAGATATTTTGCTGAGGCTGAATGTGCCGTGTTTGCGGCGGTGTTTGGGTCGGAGGGCGTTTTGATAGTCGAAATGTCCGTTGCGGTCGGGGTAAACGGCGGTGTAATTATCGTTGCTGTGGAGTATGCGCCAAATGGTGCTGTCTGATACGGGTTTAGCGCCGTACTCTTCGGGCGAGAACACCTCGCCGGTTTCTTGGTCGTAAACAGTTTTGCCGCCACTGAGCCATTGGTGGTAAATGTCGTAAACCTTGCGGCAAAATGGCTTGTCGTGCATACGCCAAAGTGCGAGTATAAGGTTTTCCACCGGGCGAACGGCTTTAAGACCGTTGGTGTTGCCGAGGTTCTTTGGCAGCACAGCCTTCCGGCCCTCTGTTGTAAAGCGTTTGAAAGCCCTTTGCAAACTTGTTACATTCTTGTAGGTGGTGGCACCGGCGAAACGTCCGTCGTCGTTCAAAGTTTCGCGGATCTGCCATTTTAGTTCGCCGTTCCAAAACTCTTTCAATCGTACCCTTGTGCCAAGTTGCGCGTGTATGGTAACAGCCTTGCCGTAATGCTCCTGTATCGAGCGGAAAACTCCAATCTGCGCTAAACACTTTCTAACGGTCTCCTCGCCAAGGTTCTGACTGCGCAGCCATTCGGCATCTTCACTGGTGGCAACAGCACTTTCGGGCTTCGGCTCAGCCGCCAAACGCTCCAACGACTTGCCAACAATACCCTCAATCATCTTTCTCCGCTCCTCGCGAACAATACTATTATATATAATAAGTGTGCTGCCTTGTAATCCGCGACGGGCAATCTTTAAAAAACCATTCTTGCTGTCGTACTTGTATTGGTCGTGCGATAGCCCTGCGGCGTACCATTCTTGAAGCGTTATGCAAGCATTCCCGTCGTACATTACCATAATTTATTCCTCCGATGATGTTATTACTACCTCTTTACCATTGTAGCCGTTCTTAGCGGCCTTGCGAATTTTGTCGGCACGGTACGCCTCGCAAATGTTGGCTCTGTTTTCGTTGAATCGCAAAGCCTTGCGCACCGTTGGCAGTGAGTAACCAAGGCTCTCCGCCAACTTTTTTGCATCCCCGTGGGGAATTTTAATCTCTCGTGTTGTACTTTCCATATTTTTTAGTATCTTTATGCGCTGTTTTCATTTTGAAAACGTTGCAAATATAGTTACAATTTCAACTATTACCAAATAAAAATGGAAGAAATTTCACCTACTAAGCAAAATATTTTACAATATCTTGATTATAAAGGTATTTCGAAAGCCGATTTTTGTCGTCAAACTGGGTTTTCTTACGAAAATTTTAAAGGAAAGTCGTTAAAAAGCGACATTGGAGGAGCGATTTTGGGTAAGATTATAACTATTTTTAGTGATATTTCACCTGAATGGCTCTTAACCGGTGAAGGTTCTATGATAAAAGGAGAAACACAGTCAGATAGTAATAAAGCCGCAATAGAAACACTTTTAGACCGGATTGAAAAACAAAGGGAAGAAATTACACTTCTTAAATTAGAATTGGAGCATTTTCGATCCACCGATGCCGCCACCGCCACCCCTTAACACATCCCTTTCACAGCCGTGTAACACCGTTTTAGCGTTTTTTACCCTAAAAACGCCGTAAAACGCTGTATTTTAATATTTTAACCCTTTTTCAAAATGACTATAAAAACCAATTGTGGTATACACCAAACCCCCGATTTTTCGG